>Ga0315914_1000554_pt1 | contig 48415 bp, 19 predicted proteins | sample MpolenodulesMG_FD_203920 | JGI IMG/M metagenome (GOLD analysis project Ga0315914, IMG submission 203920) | Medicago polymorpha root nodule microbial communities from Los Angeles, California, United States - elongated nodules | ecosystem: Host-associated > Plants > Roots > Nodule | place: USA...
ACCCCAAAAAACCCCCCCCCCCCCCCCCCCCCAAACATTAATAATCAGGTAAAAAGTATACTTTGATAGAAGAGGTGTGAATGTGCTAACTCTGGGAATACTTGGGCTGTTTTGGATCATTAAAATCCAATTCACTTCTATTGGGCTGTGTTTGACTGTTTATAATTAGATTAAACTTTACTTGAAAATATGTAATCATGAGTCATGCCATTTGGTTAATCTTGTTGGAGGTATGGTAATAGTAATGACAGATAAATCTGTAGCATTTTAGTCTGAGGGATGGCATTTCATAAACAGAAGTACAGGACCAGTGTTTCTTGAATTCTGTTGAGCTTTGCTAAAGCCTAGCATATTTTGAAGGGTTGATATTGAGAATGGGATTTTTTTTTGAAGAAGAAGCTAGTTGAGAATGAGATTCTTGTAAGCAGGTTTTTCAACGTCTGCTGAATAAATGAAAATTTATGAGGTTTATAATATGTCTTCTTAACCTTTACCCGGAACCTATTTGTTCACTGTTAAAAATAATCTATGTTAGTGATCATTGAATTGATTATGTAGATAGTTAAATGTTAAGGAGTTTTTTTTCAACATTTCCAATTTAGTATTACTTTGATTTGTGACAATTGAAAGATGAAACTGAGATTATTGTACAATTATTATATGACAAATGCTATGTACCGACTTAAATTTATCCCGATATATGTAATTGTACTACATAGCATCATTGCCAACTGAATTCCACTATTTCAGCCTTTTATTTAGTTGCACAATTATAACTAGGAAATAGTTTCGTGACAGCCTCGTGATGGTTTCCCTCGCAATGAATAGCATCGCTGTTATTATATTAGGGTAATAAAATGATTAGCCATCAATGGGAAGAAAAGAGCATAGGCTTAATATTTGACTCTGGTTTAGATTTGAGTCTGGTTTATACTGGAGTCTTTGCTGTAGTTCTCTGTAAATCAGTAATGACTCACTGAAGACATAAGGATAAAAATATTCACGGAGTTGATTGTGATCAAACTCAAGTGTGGTAACATCATGTTCCAACTTCTGATAAAGTTTTTTCAACAATGTTGGTAGATTTAAGTGATGATAAAGTTTTTTCAAAAAACAAGTGATGATAAAGCAAGAATTATATATATCTAAAAGGGGATGAATATACACGATCAACGGATCCAGTTGAATTTTTTAGCCCTTTAAAACTTGTTGTGCCATTTCATTACAATTTATTACTGTATAGTGTATTGTAATTTAAAATTTCTACCAAGGTTCACTTAATTCGCTAATTCAGTATCTTGATATGAGGGAAAAAGATATTTGGAAATTCTATAAAAGGGATCTTTGTAATTAATTCCACGTTCAAAAATCACCAATATGGCCCTCTCTAGTGTGAACTGTGAAGCAATGGTTGGTTGCACATGGCTGCAGATGCCTATGGGTGGAAGCTCAATGAAATGGCACAGTATATGGCATTTATTAATGATCATTTTATAGCTGACTTGCTCATGTTTGTCAATACTATTTTTTGTTTTTATTGCCAATTCTCTTCTTTGATACTAATATAAAAGATTTCCTTTCTTGTTAACTAAGATAAGGCTATTGCACATACTTGGCCATTGCATGTTACTACTATACCACTAAAGCATATATCTGTGCACATTTTCTTCTACTAACTTGCGTGTACGAATTGACTTTTATCAATACACACAACTATTAATGAAAAAATGGATTCATCCTTTAATTTTTAGACATTAGAACTTTCATGAACAATGTGTTTGATCTCAAACGGAATTTTGGCTTGAAAAACTAATTTTAGCTTTGTATTTCAAAATTAATGTTTCAAATATTAAATGAGATTAAACCAGCTAAATTTCTATGTTACGGATGGACAAGTCAATTACAAACAGATAAATCATGGTTGAAGTAGATAATATTCAATTTAAAACATACCTAGTTCACATTTCAATTTGTTCAATTGGTTGGTTCATTCCAATTTTTATGAATTATTCTGATAAAACAATAATTTAATCATACACTTTATCATGCATGTTAACTAAGACATTAGCAAGTTGTCACAACAACTACGTTTGATTGTACCACTTACGTACCACGGATGTATGACCGACAAAGCATGTTCTTTCACAGGACAATGAGACTTTGAACCATATTGGAGAATCAAACACCATATTTATATATCAAATTTGCATCCATCGTAGTGTATATTTTGGATGGGTCGAGTCTTATTCACATTTCTATAATAATTCCATGTCTGTGTTTATTTAATGCGTGTATATCATACAATAATTATTTCTATAATAAGAGAAGAATAAGTTTTCAGTCAACATCACATTATTTATTTGACAAATTGAATTTGAGGTGGCTTTTTCTATGGGCTAAACATCCTCAACTATTGAGTTATAAAAACCCATCTGATTGTATCACCTAAAACGCAAAATTAAGAAAGTTTGAGACCAATAAAATGGACAGGCTAATTTTCATTGGTATAGCAGTGCTTGTAGCTTTGTTCACCTCAGAACTAAGAGTAGAATCAGCAGCTTGGCAGAAAGCTCATGCAACTTTTTATGGTGGAAGTGATGCCTCAGGAACTATGGGTAAAAAAATGCAACTATACGTCGTCGTGTGTGTTTTTCGCATTATTTATAAAAAAAACCTCCTAACCTGCTATATTCATGCAATTACAGTTACATATAGAGCAAGTTAGAACCATGAAAATTAACCTGTTTAATTTGTCTGTACTTGTAGGGGGTGCATGTGGATATGGAAATCTGTACAAAGATGGTTATGGAATAAAAACAGCTGCATTGAGTACTGCTTTGTTTAATGATGGCAAGTCATGTGGTGGTTGCTATCAGATTGTTTGTGATGCAAGTCAAGTTCCCCAATGGTGCCTCAGGGGGACTTCCATAATAATTACTGCCACTAATTTTTGTCCCCCAAACTTTGCTCTCCCAAGTAACAATGGTGGTTGGTGTAATCCTCCTAGACCACATTTTGACATGTCCCAACCTGCTTTTCAAATGATCGCCAAATATAAGGCTGGGATTGTTCCAATCCTTTACAGAAAGTATGTTATATACTTGTGTTTACACTTTGTCTTATTTTTCAATTTATTTTTTTCTTATTAGGAATCGAGTTCGGTACTCCGGAGTTTACAACACTCACACATGCACCTGTGCATTAACCATTTGTGCTAAAAAAAAATGTTCATTCTAAGAAAAATCTTTTTTAATGACATGTAGTACAACTTTCCATCAATTTTTATCCGGACAAATTGGTACAAAATCTTTAAAGTGAAAACCATTTAATTAAACTTGTTAAAGTGATTAAGCTAGCTGCCTAATGTTTCTCAATGTTGTATTGAATCTATACAGAGTTGGGTGCAAAAGAAGTGGAGGTATAAGATTTACAATCAATGGGAGAGACTATTTTGAACTGGTGCTTATAAGCAATGTAGGGGGAGCAGGGGATATCTCCAAAGTTTGGATCAAAGGTTCTAAAATGAGAAACTGGGAATCTATGTCTAGGAATTGGGGTGTTAACTGGCAAAGCTTAAGCTATCTAAATGGTCAGAGCTTATCCTTCAGAGTCCAACTCAGTAATGGAAATACTCGCACGGCTGTTAATGTGGTACCCTCTAGTTGGAGATTTGGTCAGTCTTTCATCAGCAAGGTTCAGTTCTGATTGAAAGGATACTCATAAATATTACTCAATATACATTAGTCTTCACTTCATCCTTTTACAAAGATACATCCATGTCAATTTACTGACTTGTCTGTAGAAGAAGGGAAGGGATATTTTATTAGTGAATCTCTATTTTCATCTTCAAAGTTGTAATAATCAGACAATTTAATTTAAAGAACGTTAATTAATTTAGTCTCTCAAACATAAAATGTTTTAAAATTGAGATTTAAAATTAAAAAATTGATTGACATTCTTAAATTTAAAGAACTAGTTGTGATTTCATTAGACAAATTGACATTTCAATGCAAGGATGAAGTCCACATCAATATGTGCAACTTTTCTCCCTCCATATAAAACGAATTTAGGCAAATATGTAAGCCAACAAATGAAGCTAGAACCTTGGAAGTCTTATTCATCCTGAGTGCATTTTGGATTATAAAGCATTGAAGTAGTATACAGTTTAAAGTTGTTTTTGTTTTATGTGAAGTCCTATTTAGAATGGAAGCGATATCGATGCACAATATATTTTCATATTAACGCAAGGGAATGTGAAAATAAAATGTAGTATATGTAAGCCGTATCTAAAATGCACAACTTATAACCTTTTCCGATAAACACGATAATATATTGGTACAATAGTGTCTTTAGTCACGAGGCAGAGCAAATAGCAACCCATATCATGACCATTAAGCTAACATTGAGTGACGAAGCAGAGCAAATAGCAGCTATTGTGGAAGAAAACAGAAATCTAATGAATTTGTCATTCAGAATCGTGAATAACAGAGTCAGTCCTAAACAAGCAACTCTTCACTTTCAAAAACATTCTGGAAATATCATTACAGTATAATATTTGAAGTTCGCCTAACAAAGCCCCCAATCCTATTTAGCCATTACCAGAAGTTCGTACAATATCATCTTACAGGCTAACAGCAAGTTATTGATGACCAAACAAAGATGTAATTAACACAATTCTGTTGTTGCCTCAGTATTGGCCACAACATATCAGACACTGCTCGGCTATGCTTTGGCTGAATTGATACATTCTTGGTACTTCTTCGCAGTTTTCCTGAGAGATTCTTGGTACTTCTTCGCAGTTTTCCTGAGAGAGAGTCAACAAAATATAAAGCACAAGGAGCTGCATGTTCTGCTTCTCTTTTTTAAATATCGAACTTGCACAGATTAATGTAACATATGGCACTAATATCACATTTATGCTATCGCCGAACACGGTGACGTTCTCGTTTCTTGAAACGCTCTAACATGAATTGGTCTGTTGCAGCCTGCCTCTGTACTGCTCCAGGAGCATCACTGCTGGACTCGTTTTGCTTGGATGCAGAATTATCATCCTGTTGACTTCTATCTTTGTACAACTCAGGATGTTCTGCAAATTGGTTACATTTTTTGTCAGTAACGGGAATGGTTTAAAACAAAAGCAAAAGAAATCAAAAGTCGTTTATTTATGAGGCGAATGGGGCAAGATAAATTAATTGATAACAAAATCAAGGCTAAATCAAAACTCAATTTATCAAAACACTACGAACGTGTGTATTCCGTTAAACAACAGTTGAGCTATTCTAATTATATAAATTAACGTTATTTAAAAATAAAAAAAAAGACAAGGCACGTCCAAATTATTGTGTTTCGTGGACTAATATTCTGCAAGAGTAAACAGACGCTTTAGTCCCTAAAAGTGACTTGGTGTCATACTACTCATCGTAAGAAAAGAAACATTTAAAACTCTACAAATGTAACTTCCGTTAGTCATTTTCAACCCTTCCATCAAATGCCTTTCACTTTTCTGTTTGTTTAGGCTTCGAAATTTTTTTACACATTACTCGCTCATATGCCATTTTTTTTCATTCAAAATTGAAATCCACTCTGGACCAAACTGCAAGTTAATTAAAACATATAGGACACACACATAGACCTGCTAAGTTAACCGGCTTATGAGCTATGATACACTCGTAAGTGTCACCATCACCACTACCGATTTCTGTTTCTCAAATTGCTGGTGCTATCTTGTTACGAGTAAGATTGCTTGCTATGCTCCCCCTGTTTCATACAACTTTATCAATCTTATTCGCCTTATAGCTCCTACTTTATTATGGGTGTATTTGGTTAACAGTTTAATAAGGCACATTTAGTAAACTATTTCACGGTGTTCAACTAGTTAAGCATTTGATAATAAGCTATTGTGGAGAACTCCATGTGTATGTATAGATGGATTAGGTATTTAGGTACAAGACTAAAAGAAACCCTACTAACTAATGACTAAAAAACCTACTTGAAAATCAAACAAATTACTAAAATATAGTATAACTTAATCAAGAAACAACAAGTCAACAATATATGATAATTGATTCCACAATGTATTCTAAAGAATATTGAGTGATATTTGAAATATATCCTACTAATTATATACACCCTTTTGATTGCAAGTAATTTCTTTGACAATGTATTCGAAGCTGAAGATATAGATGGTTTCGATCCATCAGGGTTAATCGTCTTGCAGAATGGTTTACATGCCAAGTCTTAGCCTAAGTTGTTTAAGCTCTACTTCAAGTTAAATGATTAATCATGTCTAAACAAGGATACCTTAATGTAATGTGGGATATGGGATATTGAATTAATTGTGACACCGTTATTGATGATTGAACTCATATAACTTGTAGGACGGTGTTGGTCTGTCAGCCCAAAACTTTGAAGGAAGAGACAAATAGATATAGATTGAGTTGATCTGTCCGAGTGTCAACGAGTAAAAGTGTAAAACATCAGCCTTCCAGGAGAGGACGGAACCAGAAAAAAATGTTGAGGGTGGCGATAAAAAATGAAAATTATTACACTATTATTATACTATAAAATTAGTGTAATCATTACTTGGTCAAGTGTAACAACTTATATTTTCAAGATAAAGCTTCTATATATGGATTCCTTAACCAATGCCCCTGGGCACTGGTTAGCAACACCCTATAATTATTATAAAATGATACTCTTACACTACTGTTATCATACTATTATCAAGTGTGTGAATACGATATTATTTTAAAAAGGTGCCTTGGATGATTACTTTTATACTAATTCTTTGTTTTGATATTGCTTACACAAGGGTGGTGAGTGCTATTATAACATAGAGGGGTAATTAGTTTGACATGGTTGTGGGGATGGACCGCCCACTTTTGCAATGTACTTAGTTCCGTCCCTGCTTCCAGTTTTGAACAAGGAGAAGTATGTTTTAATTAACTCAGTTTGGTCCTTGCTAGAGTGGGTTTCAATTTTGAATGAGAAAAATGGCATGTAACCATGTGATGTATAAAAAAAATTCCATTTCAGGCAAAGCAAATGGAAAATTGAAAGGCATTTGACGGCAGGGACCAAAATGACTAATGGAATTGCATTTAGGGAGTTTTAGATGTTTTCCTTTCTTATGGGGACCAGTATGACACCATATGTCACTTTTAGGGATTTAAGTGACGGTTCTACTCGTTTCATAAAGAATAGAAATATTGTACTAGTAAATATACATATGTAATCTATAATGAAAGAATCAGGGAAAATGATACCTCTTCTAAGTTTTTCAGCATAATCCCTGCCACGCTGGAAATAATCAGCACTGTAACTTGATGGAATGCTGAAATCTGACTTTGCTCGACCCACCATAAGCCTCTTTTCCTGCAGAAGCTTTTTGGCAGCCTCGGTTTCTTCAATATTTTTCAATTTATATCTGCAAACACATAAACAAACCCGTTAAGACACCACTGATTTTTCTTGCACAAAAAATTCATACTTTAAACAAAGACCACAAAGTAACAGCAACATAAGAGAAAGAGAAACCACTACACTTAAAAGAAAGATAGAAACCAATGGCAAGATGAATCATCTGGTGGCAAGATGAATCATCTGGACTATATCATTGAGATTGAGAAAAATAGTTTTCAATGGAAAAGCTAAAGTTGTTTCTTTTCTAGTTGCTTGTTTCTAGCTACAGGCACAAAGTAACCGTACAGATAAACTTATCACCCCAACTAGATAGACATTGTCAAAAATTAACTTGAAAGCGAAATATGAAGAAAAAAAATTGCTTGATTATTAAATGCTTCTTAAACAAACAAATCAAACAGAAACTTTGCCCATGGGCCATAGCAATAAATATGAGAAAGCATACTCTATTGGAAGCTGGATCTCAGCAATACCAGTGGTCCACTGTGTAGAGCTTTCTTCTGAATTTCGCTTTTTTACCTAACAAGATGCAAGATTTACATTTAGAGTCCATTCAGATAAATTTCTCAAAAACCACTTATAAATAGAGAAATATTACCAAAAAAAAAAATCTAATTATAACTGTAAGTTTTTTAACAATAGCTTCTGAACAAGTTGAAATTAGCTTTTGCGTATCAATTTTTTCAAAAGTTCTCTCATTTAACTTCTACATAGAAGTCTACAAGCTTATATTAAAGACTACTTCACAACCATTCACTTTCTTTAATTGAGAAAGCCTATTCAAATTGACTTATTTAACCTTATATACTGGCATGAGCACTTGTGAGACTGTTTGGGAAAACTTATGAAAACAGCTTATGACATGTTCATAAGTTGTTTTCAGCTTGTTTTCCTAAGCTCTTCAAGTTAGCTTACAAAAACAATTTATAGCTTATACGAAAATAATTTAACTTTATTTTATCTTTTGTTGTAGAAATATCTTATAGCACGATAAGTGCTTATGCAATAAGCTGCAAATTTAACTATTTATCCAAACAGGGTCAAACTACTATAAACCAGAGGTTAATCTAAACTGCACATAATATTACCAGCTGCTAGAAACTAAAAATAAACATAGAACAGAAAAATTGCAACCATTGTAAAAGAAAAGGGAAAAATTTACTAACTTTAAGATGGTCAGGGATTGTATATAATTCATCTTCAGCACGTTTCAACTCATTCTCAACTTGATCTTCTTCATCAATATTCCTACCTCTCTTCTTAGCTAATTCCTGCTCAATATACTTAACCCTGTTCATTCATTCGTTCATATATCAGTATTCATTCAACATCAACTTCTTCAAAAACTGAAATTCAATAAACACATACATATTGGGATCTTCATCCATAACAGCAGTCTCTTGAGCAAAAGTATCTTGAAGAACAAGATCATCCTTATCACCGCCATCGCCGCTGGCGTCGTTCTTATCAATGGCTTTAGCAGCTAAACCGCTGGAAATTCCAGGCTGAGATTGTTGCAAAGTGAGAGTTGCAGGGATTCCTGATTTTCTTTCTCGTTGTTTCTGGAGAAGTTTGATTTCTTCCAATGCCAATCTGTTAGACGTTAATTTGATTAATCATTGGTGAAATCAAAACCCTAATATAAATTTTTTGAAGTGAAACAAAGAGAGAGAAACCTTCTTTCGCTTTCGTCATCGGAATCGTTGTTTTGTTGAGATTGTGGAGATTGGTCGTGTTCTTCTGTTGGAGTGCTTCTCTTTCGGTAGTTTTTCCTTCGCGGCTTCTCTTCTTTCGAATTTTCCATTGCTTTCTTGTTCCTCTTCTTAGTTCTTAGTTTTTTTTTTTTGTTTTAAGGACTCTTTTTAGTTCGTCTAGCTCTAACTCATCATCGTATGCTGAATTTTTATTTTATTTTTTGCATAAAGGGGAAATATGTTGCTCAATGATATTAGCTTGGAACCTGGGAGTGTGTTGCTTTTTAAAGTCTCAAGTTTGACTCTCGTGTTAATTTAACGGGGTTAGTTTAGCTTCTTCAAACAAAACAAAAAAACAAAGAAACAAAAAAGGGACATTTATTTTTGGTTTAATAGCAGTTTTAGCCCCCTAAGTTACAAGAACTTGCGATTTTGACCCCTAAGAAAAAAACTACAACACCGCCTCGTAAGTTTTGCCCATGTGGCAGTTTTGACCCCCTAAGCCAATTTTGACTCGGTCAACACACACATGTATTTTTTTTTTTAAATATTTAAAAAATAATTTAAATAAAAAAAGAATTTATTTTTTAAAATACTTTTTTTATTTTTTATTAACAAAATAAAAAAATTTATTTTTTTAATTAACAAAAAAAATACACACGTGGCGTCCACTGTGCGTTGACCGAATCAAAATTGGCCTAGGAGGCAAATCTGCCATAGGGGAAAAACTTAGGGGACGGTTTTATAATTTTTTCCTTAGGGGGCTAAAACTACTTTTAATCCTTTATTTTTTCTTTGAAATCTCGATTTTGTTTTTAAGATTCGACTAATTTGAACGATCATAGTCGATGTCCACTAAACGGACTCAATTAAAGGTAAGAGAAAATTATGTATGGATTTACCAACATGTGAATAGTTAACACATGAAGGATTCAAACATGCGACTTTAAGAGTATTACATTATGACGTCTCGTTTCTACACCATTGTGGCAACCCACGAGCATTAGGAAAAGACATTCTTTTATGTAGTCATTGACCAATAAAAGTAGGGGTGTTCGCGGTGCGATTTGGTTCGGTTTTGAAGGTAAAAGTCATCTGAACCGCGAGATAAAAAAGCATGCGGTTTGGTTTGGTTCGGTTGACTTTAAAAATAACATCCAAACCAAACTGATGCGGTTTGGGTTGGATCGATTGATGCAGGTTTTTTCGAGACGATAATTTTTTTGTTTTCAACATTAAAATCATGTTAAAAAGTTAAAACACGACATATTTTTCAGCAATGTTTAAACTTAACCAAATATTACAATTTTATTTTCATTTTACAATGTTTTCAACAACATTGACCAAGTTAAAAACATGGACAAAACGTAATCCTATTTTCTAAGAAATGTAAAAGACTAAAATTTTAAATAAAAAGCGAAGAAGGAATATAACAAGAGAAAAAGTCTGTAATTTTATAAAAGTTTCCATTGAGTTTCTATGAGTATATATGTTTAATTAATATTTTTCTTATATTGTGGTTTGGTTTGGTTTAGTTTGGTTAGGTTGGTAAAATGAAAACCGCAAACCACACTAAACCATGCGGTTGCGCAAGAAAATGATATGATTACATCCGAACCAAATGCAGTTTTTTGCAGTTTTGATTTGGGTTGGTTCGGTTTGCGATTTTCTTATTGGATTGGTTCGGTTTTGAACACCCCTAAATAAAAGTTGTAAAGAGAGGGGGTATGACATTTCTATAAAGTCAAAGACCTTGTTGGAAACTAAATTAGTGAGATTATTGACACGGTGATTTGACGAATTTCATGATACCAATTAACTCGATCATAAGAGTAAGACTTAGAGGTAATAGATGATTATGTGTCTTTTTGCACTCTGACCATATACCAACAAACATAAGAGAATTCATTTCCATGTGAAGAGAAGTAAACATATAGTGTTGGATAAATTCAAATCACGCACAAGACATCAAAGTTTTGTCATTAATGAAGTAGATCAACACATGTTGCAAGTAAAATCATCCTTAAAATCTCTGATAAGTCTTTCGCAATCTAAGAGACCGATGTTACTCATGAAAAAACCATCAAAAGAATACCGCTTTACATCGATCACTATTTTACGCTCTTCCATATAAGAAAACCAGTAAATGAGATGATGACGACGATGAACCGTAGTGAGGTACATCTGTAAATTATTCAAAAGTTGCTTAGGATTAAGAGACGATCCGAGAAAAACAAGTTGATTTTTATCGATCTATAACAAGTTAGTTGTGTTTTCAAATAAAATAGGTCAATTCCACCTAAACAACTATTTGTCTGAAGATTAAAATTCAATCATAATGATTAACAAAAACTAAAAATGAGTTCCAATGAACATCTTTCAATTAAACAACCCTTCTATTGACTACTTTGCAAGAGCATTGAACATCATATAAATTTATGTCATATGAATCTATAATGTATGGTTTTGAATAGAGATGTGAGATAAGAGTGGGAGAGCAAAAAAAACTTTGATGTGCACCACCAAAACTCATGGTGAAGTAGACATGTGGGATAAGAGAGGAAGGACAGCGTAGTAGTAGGTCAAATCAATGTTTTAAAACCCGGACCAGTGATCGACCCGGCCATGACACTGGGTCATTGGTCGAACCAGTGGGTCACGGGTCGTACCGCATGACTATTGACCCGGTCTATATAAAATATTTATGACCAAAAATTACATTATGAATGAAATTTTGATAAAAAAAATCCTGTCTTTTTTTTTTTTGATTTAATGTTCGAACATTAAAAAATTTTATATTCACAGCTGCAAGTTAATTTCTTAACTACAGCACAATTCAATTTCAAGGTAGTTCCAATCCAAATTCAAATGAACTCATGCATTAAACAATAATTCAGATTTCATCTTTAAAAGTTAAAACATAGTATGTTCTAAACATTGTTGAAAATCAAAATATAACAGATTTACAAACCCAAGTAAGTTCTGAACATAGTCAACAAAAAAATAATAGACTTACAAACTCAAGTAAATTCTAAACATAGTAAAAAAAAAACAGAAACACAAGAGTTTTTGTCTTTATATATACCTTGCCTTTTCATTTTATTTTTTTTTTAAAAAAGGAAAGAAAAAAACGGCCGGGTGGGTTAAACTAGTTCAGCGGTCCAACCACTGACCTGACCGGATCACACCGGATTCCAGCGGGTTAATTGCATATCCGGTCCAGTAGCCTGTCCGAGCCGCTGCACTCTCCGATTCACGGTCTGACCAGTCCAACCAGCCAGGTCGGCCTGGGTTTTAAAACACTGGGTCAAATAATATTTTTATTAAAAAGAAAAAAGGTAAAACAAGAAGAAAAACAGAACGATAAGATTTGAAGGCACTGTGTTAAACAAAGAAGTTTTCATGGTGTAAAGCCACTTAAGAATGAACAATCTATGGGAATTAGAGTCAGAGAAAATAATTAAAAATGAATAATAGAAATTAAATACTAGAATTACTTCATTATAATTATTAATTGAAAAAAATTGAACTAGAATTGGTGGGGTGCGCCAAGCTTATATGTAATAGTGCAACACATAAGCGACACTTGAGAAACCCAGCAGCAAGCTACTGAGATGGTTTCTCCCCCTCAAAAAAGTAATTTAATATCGTGTGACCCATTGGGCCACATATCAGATATTAAACTGATAAGAACAGATACTACACTTGATCTTAGCCAAAAGGCCGAGAAAGGTATGTGTTGAAATGAAGCCTCGCATCTGGTTTTATATGCACTGTATACTTAGTTTCTTTCTTCATTACCCGATGTGGGACTTATATACCGTACCACCTTGTGACTGACTCTTACACACCACTCCCGTTTATCTGCTGCTAAGTTTCGTTTCCCTTAAATATTTAACGTGATGCCTCCAGTATCGAAATGGTAAATAAATATCATATCTCAAATTAAAATCAATCATACAAACTATGAGGCCACACACACAAATTTTACAAACTATGCAATCAATCATATCTCAGAAGTTGATGGCTATATGTTCACAGTCAGGGAATTCACTTAATAACTTATGACTCTTATACACTACAAATTTCTTTATTCCCAAGCATTATCATCAGAAGGAATTTCCCGTTACCAATTCAGATAGTATACTTCAAAGCTACAAACACTGCCCTATATATGCTGAAGATCGCCCCTTAATTCAGATAAGTGAAACTCTGAGTTTTGCTTCCACCAATATCAGCTATTGTGTCTAAGCAATATCTTATAACTGTTGGGAACAAATAGTTACTTTATTCTCATGTAGTTATGCAACCACCATGTACCTTATTTTGAAGATCACCTAGCATGACAAGTCCTTAATGTAACTATTTGAAATTTTATCTTCTGATCCAGAAACTTCTTAAATACCAGTAGTTGTTAATAAGTGTTTCCCATTCCCAGGATCGAAACTTTAACTCATTGTCCCAACTAGTCAGTTTTAATGCTCGACTTCACAGTCTAGTTGTTACTCTTATCCTCAAATTTGAATTATAGCTAGAAACTAAATAACTGATTTAGCTTATTAGTCAATTATGAACTTTATGGAAAAATTTGTAGTTCAATCCTCACATAATACACTCTTGGAGGATACTGAAAAGCTATAAACTATGACTTATTATAAACACTTGAACAGATATATTAATGCAAATTCAAATGTCTTGAATTTTTGAAAATATTGTGTGGAGCCATTAAGGCCATGTATCCTGCCAAAAGAAACTGAAGTCAACCGAAGTATGGACACTCTAGTTATCCATCTATATCATATCCTCATCAGATCAAAGTTTTAGAACACAATGATGGGAATAAAACATGGTATTCTTTCCATCCACTACTAAGCATATTGATCGACTACATTACTGCTTAATTCATGTATTGGTTGACATAGGTTAGGAGAAACTCTTGGGTGGACACAAGGATTTGGACCCTCTATTTGGTCACACACATAAAAAAAGAAAAAAGTAGAAAAAATAACAATTAAATAATCATTAATTTTTAAATGATTATAGCATGTCCACTTTTTTGTGTGTGTGATTAAATAGAGAGTCCAAATTCTTGTGTCCACCCAAGAATTATTCCATACGTTAGTCCTAAATTTGTATACGTCATTGGCACGTTGACACGTGTTACATAAATTTGATGCGTGCATTCTAAGTCAACCACATAACACATATGGCAAGATCTTGTTGGTATAGTGGCAAAAGGTACAATTGCTCCATGTTATAATAACATATAAGCTCTAGTCGGTAACCAGGTCATCACAGTAAATAAATACATGCTTTCATAATCAATATATTATAAACCAAGTGTCCCCAAAGCCCAACAGATATCATCACCATTCACTGTCTTTCTCCTTTCCTTCCTGCATTTCTCTGATGCCTCACTTTTCACAAAGCTTATAAACTCTGACACACACTCTTGCATTGTTTCCTTTGATTCCTTTGAGAATTTTGCATTCTGTGGTAATATCTGCTTAATTATCCTCCCAACATTTGCAATTGGTAACAACCTATCTTGTTCCTTTATTATGCCTCCGTTTTCAACGTTATTAAAGGAACTTCCTCCAACGTTGTTATCCATCGTTTTTGTTCCTTTATTAACAAAAACTAACACATGAAGGATTCGAACATGTGACTTTGAGAGTGTTACAAGCGTCTCGTTTTTACACCATTGTGGCAACCCATGAGCATTAGGAAAAGACATTCTTTTATGAAGTCATGGATCAATAAAAGTTGTAAAGAGAGAGGGGGTGAGACATTTCTATAAAATCAAAGACCTCGTTGAAAACTAAATTAGTGAGATTAATGGCACGATGATTTGACGAATTTCGTGATACCAATTAGCTCGATCATAAGAGTTAAGACTTAAAGGGAGTATATGATTATGAGTCTTTGCACTCTGACCATCAGTGGCGGATCTCCTTGGAGATCCGTAGGAGCCACTGTACCCCCAACTTTTCTATAAATTCCATATTAGGCATAATATATCACATAATTTATGGCTGTTTTAGTGGTTTCAAAATCTCTCAATTGAGCCAAAGGGTGTGTGTTCAATCACTAATAAAATCATCCTTAAAATCTCTGATAAGTCTTTTACAATATAAGAGACCGGTGATACTCTTGAAAAAATCATCGAAAGAGTACCACTTTACATGAGTCTATGTTAGTCTATGTTTTACACTCTTCCACATAAGAAAACCAGTAAATAAGATGATGAGGATGATGAACCGTAGTAAGGTACATCTGCAAATTATTCAAAAGTTGCTTAGATCAAAAGAGGACCCTAAGAAAACAAGTTGATTTTTATCAATCTATAATAAGTTAGTCATAATTCTAAATAAAATTGGTCAATTTCAGCTAAACAACTATTGGTTTGAAGATTAAAATTCAACCATAGCGATAAACAAAGACTAAAAATGAGTTCCAATGAACATCTTTTAATGAAACAAACCTTTTCCTAAAGATCATTGATAACATCACAATATTGTAGTGTGTATACTAGCGGCAGTTTTAAAATCCAACTTTTCAATAGATCTATCATCTTATTTATTTATTTTCAATAATATTATTCAAACACATTATGGGACATTCCATTTTATTGTTCATCCCATATTGTGTCTAACACAATTCAAATGAATGATTAATTCATATAGTAGATATTAATGATAACATACATTTATTTAAGGCTGATTAGATAAACATTGTTCATTTTTTTTTCAAAGAGATAAACATTGTTCATTTTTTTATATACATAAAAAAACAAATTTAAATTATGTTAACTATGAAAAGAAAAAATATTAGCGTTGTTTCCAATAAATATTGATTCAACTAGTAAGGTGTTGATTCACTTATCGCAAAGCTTTGATGGCCTACCAATAAGTAATTTTGTATGTATTCTTTAAGTTTTTATAGGTTACTCATAACTTTCAAAATTCAATTTATCTAAATATATTTTTTTTGGTAGTGAAAAACTGTTTTTTTTTAATAAATAGTGTTGTGTGTAAAAAAAAATCAATATTCAATTTTACAAAATATTCATCAACTAACTAAGTATTTAAGTGTTTGTACCTCCGAGCTCAATCGATAATATCAAAATTGTTAAATTAAACGTTGCTCGAGTTTCAACAGTTTTCGGTAGTCATTTATGTCAAAATAAACTTTTTTGAGCTGAGTTAACATAACAATTTAGTGTGAAAAATTGTGCTAAATAACATTTGTGAAATCAAAATGAGGGTTTAGAAATGGTTACATCAGTTCTCATGAGCTTAACTCAGTTGTTGGTATGGAGCATAAAATATGTAAGGTTCTGTTCAAACCTCGGCCACCACGAAAAAAAGAAATGGATACGTCACACTCTCCCTCTTCATTCTCATCTCCCTCACTGTCGCGACCAGCAGCCTCCCTGACCCCCGCGGAGCATTCTCCTCTTCTCCACTGTGCCGTCTAACACTCTCCTCCACCTCAACATTCTTCCACCACGCCGTTAACCATCACGCCGTCCCATATTCACATAAGTTCCGCGTCCGAATCCGCATCAGTTCCACCAACTCTTCGGAATTAATTGGTTAGTAAACTATTGTTAGGGTTCTTTTTCAATCATTTTTAAGATTGTATTAGTATATTCCATTTTCAATCTTTTTTTAAATCAATCCAGAGAATCAATTTATTTATATAGTCCATTCTGTATGTTATTGTAATGTTACAAATGAACCTGAATGCAAGTTTTGATAACTAAATCTAGCTTGTTAATTAAATTTATATATAGGAATTTACTAGATATGAAGAAAAATTGACATATATCTAATACACAGTACTGCTTCTCAAGGCCATTTAGGGATGGGATTCTATTTGGTAATGTTTATTGTTTATTTTCATTGATATTGCAATGGGTATGCAATGATTAATTTATAGCTTATCCCTCTAATTATTTGAATTGAAACTTAATTATCTTGTTGGAAAGATGCTCGTTTAAGGGTGCACCAATTGAATGATGAAATGCCTGTCAAGAAGTCGTGTATGTTGTCATCATGTGAATTTAGAGAACTGCATTTTAGGGGTTTTATTTGATGCTTAAATGAAATTTCATGTCTTTGAATGTGAATCAGAAATCCATGTATATGGTTATGAACCTCTTTATTTTTGAGATTGTGTTTTGTGGCAGATATGATATTACATTGAACAATGCTATTCTTTGATGCTTACCTGTTACGTTATCTGCGTTCGTAACTTTGCAGCTGGTTTTTCGTGTTATGGTTATTAATTTTGTTGTTGGTTGTACAGTTTGGCATTTGAGTTTTGTATACAAACCTCACTTGTTTTTGTTGATTGGAAACATGAATTCAAATTCTACATGATTTATTTTTTATTTGGAGTTGTAATTGTAATAAACCAATGTCTGATACATGGTGGCATTTAGGGTGGGTGACATGTTATCTGATTTTTTTAACATTTTTTAACGGTTTTATTTTGGTTTGTTTTAAGGTTTGAAGCTATTACCATCTGGAAGTAACACTTCCTGTTTGTTAATGAAAGATTAGAGTAGAAGAAAGATGCTAAGAAGAAGGCTTTCTGTTCTCTCGACTTCAATCATCAGAAGTTCAACTCACAACAAATCCGTTCTCGGATACCCGTCTATCCAATTTCATCCCTTGCAGCTCCCTCACTCTTTCAACGTTCGTGCCACATTTAATCCTAATGCTCACCCAGATTTTCAAGGTTTTAGAGCTTACAGTCTTCTGGCCTTGAATGATCTGAGAGATAATGTTCCTCGAAAACAGAAGACAAGGAAAGGTCGTGGTATTGGATCTGGAAAGGGAAAGACTGCTGGGAGGGGTCACAAAGGCCAAAGAGCCAGGAAAGGTTCAAAGTTGGGGTTCGAAGGAGGCCAAACCCCTCTTCGCCGTAGGATGCCTAAACGTGGTTTCAAGAACCCATTTAGCCTCACTTTTCAGGTACACTTCTTCCTGTTTATATATCTTTTTTGTTTTTGATTAATGATTCTTCTGTGTATTTAACCGGGAACTTGACCATTGGCTACCTGGCTACATCAGGAAAATGAAATTACGCCTTAGTATATTATTAGAGTTCATTAGTTATAATTGTGGAACTCCTATAGTTTTGAATATTATAATTCTGAGATTTATGGGTGGTTACTTGTGAGCAATAATGGAGTTCTCCATCTGAGAGTTTTTCAGAATTTCTTTTGCATACTTATTAAAACCAATAAAGACTATTCTGCTTGACTTCCATTCCAAGAAAGAAAACCATTTCTCCAGGAATATTATTAAAAAGGATGCATACCCGTGCATCATTGTGGAGCCGAAGTGCTATGCTTAATGCAAATATTAGGTTTTAATTTTATTACAAGACATCATATGCAAGATAAGATTTTTATTTCAAGGACTCTGAAACCTTCTGTAAACATATATGGCTGAGTGGCTTGACTGTGTTGGTTTTGATTGATAAACCTCTTATTTCAACATGTCAATTGCCAAGTATGATATGCACTAAAAAGTAATGTGCATGTCAACAACAAATATATTTCAAAGTTTATACTTTATTGTATTGACATTTGACGGATATTTACCAATGTATTTTAACTGTGTGTGTATGATTTTTGATATAGAATGACATAATGCCAAATGTGTAGTTCACTTTGGCAGATATATTTGAGCCTTCAGATTTATGAGCGTCAAGTAACTTCTAAGGGACTATTCTAGTTGTATTCAATAATTTTGTGTGCATAATTTAATTCTTTAATATTTTTTATTTTAATGTCTAGATAAGTTTATGTGGAGTAGAGTAGTCATAAATCCCTAGCCGTGGTTTGAGCTCGTATCTTTGGACCTTCCCTGTTTGGTATCCTTCCCCTTTATTCCTCAATCTATCAGTCATATCTACTGCTATATTCAGAAGTGAAGTTTGTTTTATTTCTTCTTTTACAGCCAATAGGTTTGGGAAAAATTGCAACGTTTATCAATGCAGGCAAGATAGATTCTTCTGAATTGATCACAATGAAAACACTCAAGGTTTTTGTGACCGCTTCCTCACTTAAAATGAATTTGTTTGCTTCATGTGCTCCCTCTCATTCTTTTGTTTATTATTATTACCATACACAGGATGCAGGGGTACTTGGGAAGCAAATTAAAGATGGAGTAAGATTGATGGGGCGTGGTTCTGAGAAGATCCAATGGCCAATTCATCTAGAGGTATGTATACTTTGATTTGAAGGCTAAGTAATAAGTGTTTTTGAGGACCACGGTAATGCCTTTTTTGAAAGCCTGCACTCTCTTTTCCCTTTTGGCAAGCGTGAACCATCAAAAGTGGTGACAACCATGTTTTAACTTTGGCAACATGAATGGTATATAAAGTTTCTGTAGTGTCTAAGGATAAAGAACAAAATGTTGGCTTTAGGTTTCGTAATTTCGATTTTGCTATGAAGAGTTGGAATAGCTCTTATATCTTCAAAGTTTACTTGCTAATTTTCTCAAACTTAGGCATTTTCTGTTTTGTATTTCAAATAAAGAATTAAACTCATATAGTATGAGATTTTGATTACATGTTATGCTTCTGTTTGTCAATGAGATAAATAAATGTAAAATTGGTACTTTTTTCAATTCTAAACACTTAAGATGTAAGTTTTATACAGTCCTTTATAGGCATATAAGAGGGGTGTTACAACATATTGAGTTTACAGGTAACAAGGGTCACTGTCAGGGCCAAGGAAGCAGTTGAAGCGGCTGGTGGATCCGTCAGAAAGGTGTATTACAATAAGTTAGGCTTTCGGGCACTGTTGAAGCCCGAGTGGTTTGAGAAGAAAGGAAGATTGTTGCCTAAAGCAGCTAGACCTCCTCCAAAACAAAAGGATAAAGTTGATAGCATTGGACGGCTGCCTGCTCCGAAGAAGCCAATTCCATTTTTAGTTGAAGGAAGCCAGGATCTTGCAGTAGGTCAGCTCAGTTAAATAACTAACATGTTTAGTACTCTTTTTTTATGGAATTTGTAATTTTTTGTAAGCGGTTTGCTCTAAAGGTTTTTATACAGTCTCTCACGATGTCCTGGTAGTTCATTCCTAATAGATAATAATTTCATTTGGGACAAATGAAATGAGGAAATCTTGTTTTTTATGTAATTTCTTTTCAAGAAACTAGTGTTGATCACTCAGCTGAACAGAACTAATTTTTGTGTGTGCTGGGAGGATGATGCTGGCCTCTTCAATAATGAAAAACGGCTAGAACTATTTCACCTTTCTTTTTACATTTGTGTAAGATTCATAAGGATGGTAGGTCAAATAAATTGGTTGATTTTTTTTATAGAAAAAGGTGATATTTTTAACAAACATAAAAAATCACTTGAGTGGTTTTGTAATGTCAAAGAGGGTTTGTCTCTCCAATATTCTTGTGGCAGATCATGCATCTTGATCCGAACTTAGATATGAGTTTGTTTTTGAGTGTTAATGTTAAAGTTAGGACCCTTCAGAAAATAATGTTAGAGTTAGGAGACCATTAAGACAAATGAAGGCTGTCTGGCTTCACATTCCATGCTTCCACCATCCAAACACTGCGTAAATCCTCCAGAGAAGAAAAGCTGAATTCACAGAACTCCTTTCCTAAAGATACCATCTTCCACGAAGCGAAAGGTTTCTAAAGTGAATATAGTTTGGTTTGTTTTCGGTGTGCTAGAGTATCGAGCGACTGAGGTTGAAGGGTATATTTTCAACCAAGTGATTCTAGGGTAACCGGCATATTGTTTGGTTTGTAGTTTCAGGAGCAGATAACCTTTCTCACCCACCCTTCAACACAATGATGCAACAGTGCAAACTTTTTTTTTTCAACCCTCGTATTTATCCTCAGAGATTTTTATGGATATGCAACCGCCTTTTACACAAGGTTAATGTAATTGTGTCAGTCAGATGAATATCACTTGAATTAGTTAGCACTTGAACAAAAGTATGTTGTTGAGTTGCAGTGGGAACATCAATAGAGCTTTACCACCAGGTATGGGATTGGGATCAGGTTCCAGAAAGTAAGATTGTAATATGCAATGACCTTGTACGATTGGAAAGTAATACCATATATGGTCCCAAAAAAATTCTGCATAAATTGACTGACACTTAAGTTATGCAATCACCTTGTAGTATTACATTCTTTTTCTAGCAACACCCCAAAAATATTCAGTTATACCCAAATTATTTAAAAATATTGGATCAAAATATTGAATTTGATCTTATTCATATAGTTTTTTCAAAATCCCTTTTTTTATTCTCATTCTTTTTTTATCTCATAATTTTTAAGATGTATGCTTCTTACCATACTGATTTAACATCTAACCATTATGAAAGAGAAAGTGAGGTGATAAAGCTACAAGTACAGCCCACAAAAGCAGGTATAACCACAGACAGAAGAAAAGAAACCATATATCCCACATAAAATGTGACACATTCTAGCTACTTCATAGAATTTGCATTATTATTATTATCATCACAACGTACTATATATAATCTTCTATACAATTATTTTATACTCGATTCCATATCAAGTAGCAAAATGCAACACCATAATAAATGTTACAAGTACAATAATCATCAAAACCCTTCAAGAATTATTATTTCAAAAATAGAAAGTAAAAATGATTGAAAACACAGTCAAAACACTGAACTTTTTCCCTTTCTTGAATATTATAAACTAAGTCTTCTTAGGAGCAATCTTTGTCTTTATTTCATCAACCTGTTTAGTATCAATCTGAAAGGCCTGAGCAAGAACATCATCAGGAACAGTTGGTGTAGAGCCAAACAGAGATGAAACAATTGACAAAGTACCAGGAAGTTGACTGTTAAAAGCAGAAATCACAGAAGCAGCTTTATCCCCATTATTCTTCTGATAATGCACCAACCCTTTTGGGAACACAAAGATTTCACCTTTTTTAATGGACTTAGAAATGAGTTTGTTTGATGTAGTGATAAAACCTACATCTAATTCACCTTCCAACACAAAAACAACCTCAGTGGCACGAGGGTGTGTGTGTGGTGGGTTAAGACCTTTAGGTTTGTAGTCTATTCTTGATAAAGACACCCCTAATGTGTTGAGTCCTGGAATTTTGTCAACATTGGCAGCAGTTACCAAAGATCCTACTGTGTTGTTGACAACTTTAGGGTTTGCTAAACCATCAAAGAAGAAATCAGCTGCTGTTACATTTGACTCTGTCTTGCATGCAAATCCATTCACCTTAACACCTACATAATACATACCATATTGTTAGACATAACTTTGCCACTTCTATTACAATAAGTTCCAGTTGCATAAACAGTTTAATGAAGTGTTTATAGCATATAATAAAGTTAAATTGTTTTTATATAAGTTAAAAGTTGTTTTCATAATCACACAGGAGAGCTTATAGAAATGAGCTGAAAATTACTTATCGCGTGCATATTTCAACTCGGTTGAGCTAAGGGAACTGAAGGAGTTAAAGAACCGGAGTTTAAATCTTGGTGAAAGAAAATATACTAACATAACAACTAGCATACTAATATTAACATATTAAAAAAAACCAATCCAAACAGACCCTGAAGAGTACATAAGGGAATCAAATTAGTAAATGAGAGTACTAGAAACTCGATGTGAAAACGACATAACAATAAACCGCCACAATTTTAGCAGAAGCTACACTTTAAAGTTTCAACAAATTCACAGTGTCACCTTGATTTTGCAAAACTCATTGGTCATCCAAATATACTCTAAGTTAGAGATGCCAAAAAAATGATAATAGTATAATGTTTTGCTGCTAAAAAAATGATAATAGTATATACATGAAACATTATACATTACCTGAAGATGGAAGAGCTACACAAAGGTCTTGAAGTGTATCAGGATCAGAACTGAAGGTAAATGAGACGGCACAGCACAAAATGACCAAAATTGTCCAACTTTTTGGTGACATGGTTACTACTATGTTGTTTTAAAAAAAATGGTTATTATTATTTAATGAGTTAGATCAACAATGAATGGAAACAGAAAAGTGTTTATTATATGGCTAGAGAGGAGAGAGAAGAAAGTTGAGTTAGATGGTGAGAAATGTTGCAATAAGGTTTTCTTTATATATGGCATAAGGCAATGGTTGTTATTGACAGATTAGATGGACCAAATGTGATGGTAAGTATTAGTATAAAGTCCTTCAACTTAAATTCAAAGCAATTGAGTAAAAAGTCTTTATTTCAAAGATAGCTATACGTGTGAAATTATTGAATAGAAATCAACATACAGATTAGTTTGTTTGTTGGTTGGTGGGAAAATGTGAACATTGACAGTCCAATGAAAAGAGGTTTGGTGAGGGATGTAATGTAAGGTGATAATTAAGCAGATCTAAACTTTATATTCCATCATGCATAGTATTAAGCAGATCTATCCCCTTCTTTCTTTCTTTCTTTTTTTTATTATAAATTTTTTATGTTGTTCGAATAAATTGTAATTAATACTAGTATTTAATTACTTAAACTAAGTCTTGCTAATTATGATTAATATTCATAATTTAGTCCACAAATTATCACATTGTCTACAATTTAGTCTCTGAACGATGTAAATATATATCGTTATGAAGTGCGTAACAAAACATGATACGATAAAATAACGTTGTCATATTTGATATCATGTGCGTGTCAAACACATGATAAGATAATTGTTATCTTGTCTATATCATATCAAATCCTGCTTTATATCTTACCCCTCCCTATCATATCCCAAGAGGAAGCATACAGTGAATCTGGCATTTTATTTTGCATATGAGGTAGACGGTGAAGATTGATTAAAATATGTTTTCTAGGAAGATGGTATTTGTAGAAAAATGAAAAACTAGTCGTTGTTTGGGGATGCGATTTCCTACCACCATGAGCCTCAAATATCATCTTCTTCATCCTTGCTTCTGGGGAATAAAGCTTCCTGTTAGAAGCAACAAATAAATAACAGTTATTATCATCCTACAGAACAGCAAAGGCTAAAAGCATAATGCTTAGAGTTGAACAAAAACCAATAATGAATTAATCCCTGGGAGAAAATATCATGTATAAAATCCAATGATATCACAAAGAAGCATTTTGTGTAAGATTGATATGCAACTTGAAATTGTGATGCAATGAAGATATAGAATGCATGTCTTATACCTCTCCCTTAATAATTCTACCAGCACGATCATACAGAATTTGCCTCTCACTCTGACCCAGCAGAAGTTCTCTTGGAAGTGGGTCCTTCAAAGCTACATAGTTATACTTCTCAAAAATAGTTTTCTTCCATTGAGACGTCGATTTCTCCTTCATGACCTTGAAATTCTTATGGAGCAATTCAACTTGGGAAGGACCTGGTAGCATGTGAACATCCTGTCCCTTGTCCAATGCTTCTCAAGCATAGGTGTTTAGTTCCTTGAATTCCAAAGCTTGACCACTATTTCTATAATGGTTATCACCCTACAGAACAAAAACAAATTTTAACCCAAATAGAAGATAACAATGCAAAAAGCAATAACAAATCTAATCAGCAAGTTCCCTAAAAATTTTAATCTTTGAGACTAAGTTACCATGTAAAACTTTTCATTTTGGATCTGACTCTGGAAGAGGATCTTAACGCACGGACCTAGTCTTGGGATCATAATGTGCCGAATTGACATCAAGATTGAGAAGATATTTTGCAGTATCCTCTCGAATACGTAGGTTCCTGAAGATTAAGATATTTTAGTTACAATCCACATAAAAAAAATAATAGAAGTGATAATTACCAATCAACTTGGCCTTGCACTTTTACAATGATAGTAACATAAAAATTACCTTACAGTTCCTGTACTCCCACCACCTGTTGTTCGCACACGCTTCTCAACCTTTGTGAAGTCCATTTGTTTCATTTCAACCTTTGCTTCGTCTATTCTTAAATCATCTTCAGACTCATCAATTGCAGCACCCTCATCATTTTGGTCCCCCTTCTCCAATTTCTTCAGCTTCTGTTCCTTCAAGAACTTCATTCGAGCGTGGTCTCTGGCTTCATACGCCTTAATGCCTCGGGCGTATGTTGATACATCATACCCCTCCCATCTGTCCCGTTTTCTCTCATAGTCAAGCTCACAAGTTTCAGAAGTTTCTTTTTCTTCATCAGCAGCAATGCTCTTGTCTGTATACTTTGCTCCTACCTTTTTTGCTCTTTTCGTGCATCCTTGGCAACATGTGTCATAGCTCCACAGCTATAAAAAGAAGATTAATATTAAAGAAACTAACCTAAACTTGTAAGAGATGATGGCAATCTAAATATATGTAGAGACAAACAAGGTTGTCAAACTTGATAGTATAGGCAGACACATGGAATCCTAGACAACTCAAGTTGAAAATAATTTATTATACTCTGCCTTTTTTTTCTTTCTTGGCAATGAACATAATTTAAAATTAACTAGCTCTAATACTTATAAACCTAATGAGCAGTGCAAAGTAGATGCAACTCAAGTCAAATATCCAACCAAATCAGCGAAAAGGTCATTTTGACGCCAATACCGTGTATTAATCCAACCTTGTAAACTAAATAGAAGAATTTGGTTAAAAGATTTTATGCCGGTTCACTTATATTAGTTTGACAGTGTTTACAAACAATGCGAGACAATTTTCATAAACTCAAAAGAGAGTTTGACAACTATTGAAACAAGCACAAACACAGTCCGAGACAGATGTTACCAAATACTAGTCTCATTTTCTTATTAAGTTGATAGACAAGAAGCATCCATCACATTTGGAGGCACAACATACATCCATTTTGAAACAGTGCACCTTTCCTATACTTGCTGGCCTGAAAAGTTTTAGTAACTCTAGAGCTCCTTGGTGAAGTATTATTGGGATGAGAAATCAATTTCCTTTGATGTTTCAAACTCTACATTGGAAAGAAAAAACAGAAGAATGTGTAAGTAGTTTTTATATGTCAAGTATGACAATTCAATGTGTATCTAAAAAACTGATAAAATAAGAGGGAGGGTAGGGAAAAACTTACAGGTCTCGTGGCCTTAAGATACCAAGGTGGAGATGATATAAACCTATGAATATGGGGATTGATTTCCTTTCCATCTTCATCAAGCTCAGCAGGTGCAAGCCCGGATTTACGAGCTTCCTCAAGCTGAATCTGTTTTTGATGATCCTCCCTGGACTTGAATGCCGCTGCAATCCACCACCATAAAAATTTAAGAAACATGCACAAACCGTCCAACTAAGGTATAATGTGAATTGAGAAGTACATAACCAGGTTAAAATTAAAATTACAAAGAGACAAAAGCAACTCGCTAAACAAGTATGCAAAGAGTTTTAAATCCATGAAACCCTATGGGGGAAACGCAACTTCACATTCACCGGATACTACGAGTATTACCATATTGTTTGCATCACAAGTAACGAAACAGAATTAGGTCATGTTTGGACAAACAACTTATTTGCAGTTTATAGCATAAGTAAGCTTACATAAGCTATTTCTATAGCAAGAGATAAAATTAAATTGTTATTGTATGTTATAAATTGTTTTCATAAAAAAAAACTTTTTGAAAAAAGGCATAAATTGTTTTAATAAGTTCTCCCAAACAGTCTCACAAATCTTACATTAGAAGATAAACTCAAATAAATCAATTCAAAAAACCCTAAGTATTGAGTAATAGCTTCGAATTGACGTCCATGTGTGATTTCATCTGGATATAATTGAATAGAACAATAGAAATGTCCTAAGCGGAAAAAAAAAACCTCAATCGGATACAAAAGTTGCATTCACCGATGAACAGGTTGTAACTTGTGCAGCAAGAAAATAATTTTCTTCAAAAAAGGATAATTGAATTGAGGAAAAAAGAGATGTACCTGAAGCTGTTGCCATGTTGTGAAAGAAACAAATAAATGCAGAACAACGAGAAGAATGAAACTGATTCACTCTGATTCGGATTGAGTACTGCTATATATAGCGCCAAGGTTCACAATATCAAGTTGCTGGATAACCGAAATCAGGGAGGAATATATACGAATTAGATTGAGCTTTCCCATAATACTATCCACAACCCTACTTTTATACGATAATATTATGTTTTTTTGTCCCTATTAATATACTAATTATTTGTTTTCATCTCCTTAAAAAATTTCTTCACTTTTAGTCTCCCAAAATTTTTCCATTACCACTTTTGCTCTCCTACTTTTAAGGTAGCTCATGTGTAGCATTAATATTTTTTAATGAAATTTGGTAAGAATATTATAAGAATCTCTCCATATTATTTTATTTTTTTTACAAAACATGAATTAAATATGAATTTTTATCTTTTTGAATTTAAAATTTGATATTTAATTAATTATGAATGTTAATGTTCAGCAAAAACATAACTTTGCTCCGACATAATCATTTAACACATTAACATATTTTAACCATTTTGTGTCTTTTGTAACAAATAATCATATTTCGGAGAGAGAGAAAATAACTATTAAAATACCAAGATGAGTTTGTAACAAAAAAAGCTTTTTACATAGTTATATCTGAACAAACTATTTTTTTTTTAAAAGAAAAATGATTTTACTAAAAAATTTATTAAAAACACAAAATATATTTTTATTTTTTTCAAAAACATCTCTAAATTATCTTCTCTAATTATGAAAGTTGAATTTTTTTTTTAAAAATAATATAGTTTCTTTAACAAATACAATTAGTTTACTCTAAAAAAACTTAATGATTTTCTTCGATATTTTGCTTCTCCTTTCATCAATCCCGACTATTTGACTGAACAAGCAGACCAACAAGGCAACAACACATACCCGATAATTTAGCTAAATTTTGACGGTTTAAATTTTTTAGTTTTTGGTATAGTTTTAAAACTCGGCTCGGTCATCGACTCGGCAGAGGTACTGGGTCACTGGGTCAATGGTCGAACCACCGAGTCACTGGTTGAATCGCATGACTGAATCGGATTAAACCAAATAGCTCGGTTAGATGACTCGGTCTTAAGATTAAATTTTTATTGGTATTTAACTAGATTAAAATATATATATTAAACTAAATTTATACTTTATAAAAAATTAATGTTAACTTGTAATTGTCAAAAACATAACATTGCCCTTTAAAAAAATATAATTATTCAAAAAAATATAAATATATAAATTATTCAAAAATACATAAACAACGTTGCTTTATATTGTTGACACGGGCTTAAAAAGCAATGTTCTTTTCTAATTGCAGATTCTTGAAACATTAAAATTGGGCTTTATAGACAAGCACATCATATACCACAAAGTGAAAACCTTAATCGTATATATAGCTATAACACATCACTGTAAACATTAGCGCCGCATAGCAACATTGTGCACCTTTTCTTTCTCCTTCTTTGTTAATTCTTCTTGTTTGAGTAAATGAAGCTTTCAACGTAGAACTATATGGGAATTCTGATATGGATTTAGTTCCTTCTCTCTTTCCATTCGCTGCTTAAGACCGAAATCTGTTATCCTTTCTTCTTTCTTTTTCTGTTTTTTTTTTTAAGAATCCTAAGCAATGAACCGGACGGTTCTATAAACCGGCCGAGTCACCGGTTTTTATCGAGCCGCGCCGGTTTACACCGGTCTAAATGCATGGCTAATCCGATGAGAAGCTCGAACCGGATACCTCACTGGTTCTCGGTCTGACCGGTTGGACCGGCCGGTCCGGTCCGGTTTTTAAAACTATGGTTTTTGGTTTATTTGGTAAAAGTATAATATTTTGAAATAGCTAGGGGTCTAATTGCATTTTATTTTTCCTTTCCTAAAAATTACTTCCAATAGAAGCAGGACCCTGGGTCAGGGGTTCAGACTTTTGAACTATAATCAATACTTATATATATACATATTCAAAAAATATATATTAAATATAAAAAATTACATGCATACTCGACAATTGTCCTCAACGTAATTTCATGCTATGAAACACTGGATAGTCAACTCATTATGTATGTTGACCATCTGTCTTTTAGGTTTAGTCAAATATATTTTTTAATGTCACATATTCTTAAATACATGTATACAACTTTTTTACCGTCTCTAAATATAAGATCTTATTGACCTAAACATATAAATTGAAAAAGTTGGTAGTATTATTAAATTTATTGATAACTTCCTTAAAAAAAATTGTTGATAACTAACATTGTTTTGCAAATTTAACCTTTAGAAGAGAAAAAAAAAAAAGAATTATGTTTTTTTTATCATCATAAGATTTAGGACAAAGTGCTAAAAAAATCATAGCATAATTAATGATATGTTGCTAAAGATTTAATATAAATTATTTAATAAAAATTAAGATACATTACAATTTTTCCTCTATTATTCCCTTGCTACTTATAAGACTTGTGCTCAGAAACTAATATTAGGTCTCCTCACCGACCAAAATGCAATTCAGAGGATAAACAAAATCAGAAGTGGAATCAGAGTAAGTGTATGACTAATTATTTCCACATTTCTTGCCTGCTTTAAACTATCAGCCACTTGCCAGTTATAAACGTATAAGCATATCTTTTATGTATTGTAGGAACACATACACAAATGTTTGTGATAAAATAGTGAGCATTCGAGAGTGTTAAAAAGAGTGTTCCTAGCACTCCTTTAAACATAATCACACGTACACATGGAATAATCAGTAATTATAATCTTGACAATCCATGTATATGCATTAGAAAAAATAAAAAATTGAATTGCAGTTTTGACAATACTTAATGGTTACTGTATATTTTTGGAGTTTTAAAGTCATTTTGGTCGTTGTATTTCACTAGGTAGTTGCGAAGATTAACACTTCCAACTAGTTTAAGGAGATCAAAGAGATTGGGATAAAGAGGTCAAAGTTTCCGACATAGCTTAATTCCTCTCACTCCTTGTGTCTCTTCTTCATTGCATCTCAATGAACTAGACTAATCCAAGAGGTGTTTGTAAGGCTTCTACGAGGGTTTCAAGGGACAATAGAAAAACAAAAGAACGAGTGAATCATGTTCGAAATCAACCAAGGCCTCAAGGCTCAAAGAACATCGAATATCACGAGTCTATGGGGTAAATTCGAAGCAAATTAGAAGTGCTGTGGATTAGAAGAAAAATATATATTAAAATTAAAAGACTAATTTTGATTTCTAAAATCAATTTACTGGCCCAAAATTGTTTCAATATCAAGACAATATGCAAATATGGGGGCATCTAGCCAAAAATTAACAGAGAAGCACTTAATTAAAAGGATGAAAAAAAAAAAAAAAAAAAAGGTTTTATCCCGATGATCTCCAAATCCTTCCTTCCAAAGAAACGACCATGACAGATACATCATCATGATATTTACGCCGATCTCCGTGAGGAATATCAAGCAGTTCATGAAAGTCCATTCCTGCATATTGGAGGGCAAATCATATAAGATATAGATATAAAACCTCAAATATTAATTTAGGATTGAGGTATTTGTCGCACAGTTGTAATGATTAGCGAATTAACGAAACTGTATTAAGAATGTAGACCCCATTTATTAGTATTGCTATTATGTCATGGAAAATGTTTATTGTTATGAAGGTTAATAAGAAACACAAGAATCATAAATGGCAGCCTATGTTTATTGTTACAAATAGTAATTACCTACTCCCGTGTATGGTCAGACACAACTTGATTGGTCAAATCTCCTAACTATGCATTCTTCTCTTTCTTGTATAAATCATCCATAACAAATAGCATTGCTCTTAGAGTATATTATAAGGCAGCAGTTATTATGTTATTAGCCAACAACCAGCAGTTATGTTATTAGACCGGTTTTGAAAACAGAAGGAAAAATCAGCTGGCAATTATTTTGGGAGTGGATATTGACTGAGAGAGGCCAAGGTCTCTGATTCTTGGGGGGAAGAGACCAAGACTCTTGAACTTCTAGGATAGGAATCCTTTATCTTTTATTCTATTTCTGTCAAGATTGTAACTGTTGAGTTGAGTGTCTGTATATTGTACTACAACTTCCTCTGTTTTGAGAAGCATCGTCCGAGGGCAGAGTAATAAATTATGAGTTTATTCATTTACTTTCTGAACCATAGATACCAGTTTCTACTAAACCAACACCTGGTTGAAAACAAACTATATGTTTAACTCTCTATGTTGTGACAAATTCAGAATAAAAACAATAAGTCTATTGTATGGGTTAGATAGGATGGGTTACTGGATATGACCCTGCATGGCAGATTTTAATATTCATGGAAAAGGATGAAAGAGTGTGTGTAATTGCTCTTTAATCCAGATTGTGCGCACACACCAGTAAAAATGGAATTCTAGCAAAGATGTTTGGACTATAATGACTCTGCGTGTGTCCGCGCGCGCGTATGTGTTTGGATTCTAGATGCGATGTGTTAAATTCTAGATGTGTATGTGTTTGGATTGTGTGCGCGCATATATTTAGTTTTGCAGTGGTGAAAATTGATTTTTCAAAAAATTATTTTGTTAAACTGATTTTTGTTAAAAGTAAAATAGATTGAAAATTGACTTATGCTTAGATACATTCAAATGAAAGTGAGTTGACAATATATTTGATGATATAACTCAATTTTGGAAACAAAGGCTCTAAATCCTAACTTCATGTTAGAATCGATTCTGGAGGCATCAAATTTTATGCTTCTAAAATCAATTCTGCCCCTCCCGAAATCTAAACCAAAGATTTAGTTCCAAACTTCAGTTTAACTAAAAGTATTAAAAAAAACAACTAGAGTTAGCTTGAAAAATAAAAAATGTGCACTAAATTTCACATCCAACTTAATTTTAGAATAGAAATATGCAAACAAGTCACTTCCCTCTAAATTCAATTATAGCAGAATGTTTTTACAAAATCAAGCTTGTTCAAATCATGTTAGTCAATTGCTCATCCAAGCACAGAAAATTATGAAAAACTTGAAAGGGAAGCCAAGTTGAAACGAAAATTTTCTCAGATATACAAGTCTTTACTGTTACAATAATATATCTGAGGGGAATAGGAAGGTGGAGAAACTAACCATTCTTTTTAGCAGCACAGAAGAGAAGCTCTGCAATAAGGTATTGTGCAGGATCGCCTTCTGGGACATTTTCCATGAACCATGTGACATGGGCAACCACTTCTTCATTGCTGAAATATTGGTAAAGCCCATCAGAGGAGAGTACCAAGAATCGATCACTTGAAGAAAGTCGATGGTGAAGTATAGAAGGAGTGCAACTTAGGTAAGGAGCCTGGCCGATATATTTAACTTGAAACACCTCGAGTAGAGCTTCATTAAAAGACGGCTATACCACAAAAACATTAGGGTTAAAAAAGGCCTCAATGTTTCAACATTACGCAACAAAAAAAACAATACAAATTTAGTGGGTAGCTTAAGACCATTTAATTCACAACATAAACATATATACACAGATTCTTTCCACAGTTAATACCTATTCCAAAACCCAAGAATCATATACAATCATGAGCCATATGAACCTTTACAACTACAAGTAGTGATCAATTAGAAATGTGTCTGATGCAACGCGATGCAACGATAACATGTCAAAGAAGACACTCCTAGAAGCTTGTTTGTATAAAGTAATTGTACTAACATAATCCAACCCGCTCACTAGTCCAAAGATCTATGCTTTAATTGACTCTCCTTCCCTTTGAACTAGAATAGGGTCCGTTTAACTTGACTTATTTTGGCATTAAAAGCTTTTCTAAAACTAAAAGAAGAGCTTTAGAAAAAAAGATAAACTTGTTTGGTGGTTCTTAAAAGGTTTTTTTTTATATAATCATCAAAGGTTTCCTACTTGTCTTGAAAAGCTCCTCTCAAATCTCAACAACTTTTTTAAGATTTCTTATATCTAATTTTTTTACATAAAAGATAAGCTCTTTTTTAATTAATATACTTTTAAAAATACCGATTGGTCTAACTTCTTTAAAAAGAAGGGAAGTAAAAAATAAGTCAGACCAAATGGAGCCTAGACCTCAATAGCAAAATTATGTTTGATCCACCATTGACTATTTCATCTGTTACTGCACACCCACATAAGATATAGTTCAGCTATCACACACATGACCCAGGCCCAGTGATTTGTATGATTCAAGATGCACTTCCTACCATTTTGTCGACAAATTTAATGAAGACACTGTTAAAATGCATAAGCCTTTTCTTCCTAAGTTTTCTGTATGTTATGGAAAAATATAGACGCGAATAGATTCCCTACTTATATAAACTATAGACAAAGGGACTGCATCAAACTGAATTTCAGATGGGTCAAAGTCAGATGATCAACTGACCCTCTTCAAGAACCCGGCGCCAAATGCTCTGGTAACTTTTAAATGTCCTTTCACTCGATCATTCAATATGGCCTGACTATCATCAGGGTGTTCTGCTCTTATTCTTGTAACTTCCTGCAGGAAACGGAAATTGAAAAATATTAGATTACACATTTTATCAGATACTAGTGTTCTACTGAAGTTTACTTTCTAGTAAATATTCTAAACAAGTTAAAAAACATTTGACACTTGACAGGAATTGAATTCTTGTCGGTGAATGTGAGAGTGTCCATAAAATAGCAGAAATCTTTGGAAAAATAACTTGCAAAACAAACTCAGTCTTATCTAGAGAATTGTACATAGAAATGATTTCCCTGTTTAGTAACACACTTTATTTCATATATTTTTCTAAAGCCAGTGAATGCAAAATCACCAACAGATCGTTCTGTTGTGCAGTTAGATTCTTAATGTGAATGCAAAATGACATACTTTTGTTGATCATACTTGTGAATGCACTTAGTAATTCAGTGTACAGGAGAAACTTTTTGTGATCAGAAAAGTTCAAAGATGATCGGCACATAAAATAGTCATAGTAAATATGCTAATTCTAAATAAACAAATTATCAACATACGTGTGTGAGCCCCAAGAAGCAGAACCAAATACAAAAATTCAAGACTGATAAAATTTTAGAACAGGACTAGAAGATTTGACCATAAAAATTTTCAGATCTTCAAACAAGTAGCTGTGAAATTTTAGATATAGAATATTTGACCATAACTGTTTAGATCTTCAAATAAGCATTGCAAACTATTTGATTCACCAATACACAGGGAGGAGGGGGAACATACCTCTTCAATACTGGTGCTGTGGTCTGTAGAAAGCTGCAGAGCCCTCATTTTTAATTTACAAAATGATATCTCACGGTTTTTATTCATCTTGATAACATGATTGTTATGGTTGTGAATTGGAGACTCCTCTGAAATTCTATCGAGCTCCATGCGTACTAATGACTCTCTAGATCTATTTCTATGCCTCACGTCATCCTTGACAGAGCTTGAATTAGGATGGCGATCGTTTGATCTTTCTTGAGCCAAAATCACACGACTATCTCCCAGATTCATGACATAAACATCTTGATCCTTCATCAACATCACTAGAACACATGATCCCATTATAGCAAGTTCTGGATTTTTGTCCAGATTATTCTCCGCCGTTTCCATGTATGCCTCTTCTGTTCTTTCAAGAGCTCGAGCCATTGCTGTTAAAACTGCGTTATGATCTACTCCAGACCTGCATTTTCTAATAGGTCCCGAGGCTTCTAATATTTTCTCATCAACACTACTTTCTTCCCTATGCCAATCATAACTCCAAGGAAAGAGTTTCTTACACAAGGACTTTGGCTTCCTGTACATTTTTTTAATTTTTGCACCGATAAATGACTTTTTCGAATTCTGCCTTGATACAGAAGCAGGAAAAACAGCTTCGTGCTCCTTGTTGGTTGAACCAAACCCAGGGCTTCCATTTTCCCCTGATGTAGACGGGCCTTCATCCTGATGTTTAGAGCTATCTTCTCTTACAGTAGACGAGCAAGGTCTTGTATGCTCATCTAGTTTTGACTCCGTCGGAACTGAGGAATCATTACATTGATCATCCCAAGATTCCATTTGAAGTAGCTCATAAAGCCTTAAACTTCTTTTACCTTTTCCAGTCAACTTTTCATGTTGAACAGAATTAGAAACAGCAGACAAGTTACTTCCACAATTAGATAACTGGTGTTCAACATTTACATTAACTTCAGCCTTTTCCTCAACTATCTCATTGTTAAATGATTGATCCTTAATTAATTCAGGACCAGAACAAGCTTCAAAACATTCTTGATTAGAATTAGTATGAGTATCAGACATTTCCGACCGACTGCATTCTGGAGCAACGGCGGCTTTTACAGTTTCAGGGACTTCGGGTTTAAGGGGATCTACAGGATTATCTTCATAATCCCAAAGTAAACCTTCCAATTCTTTGTCTAGAAATCTATAAAGATGGCTCATCAAAAAATCAGGTGCATCTGGTCCACTAAAACCGTCATATATCCCAATAAACAACCACCCTTGTTCTTCAGAAAGAACTACATGAACCCTATCTTCACCAGCCTTTCCCTGAGCCCACTGCAGATTATGCGTGTGTTTATACTCAGCTTCATACGGTCCAACATCAATACCACAGTTCCTAGAGATGTCCGGCCTACACTTCGTATCTCTGGAAGGCCATGCCAATTGAGTAACCGGTTGAAAGAACAACCTTTGCATCCAACTTCCACCCATGGAGTGCTTAGAGAACGTTCGAGAAAACGTGTTCTTCACCGGTCCACTAACACTTCTCATGAGATGTTGTAGACGCGGCCTCCTACGACCACGTGCAAGTGGTGCCGAAAAGTTGGATTTATCAGTGTCATCAAGAGGACCTGACATAACCCCCTTCTCTATCGGCCCAGACATGAAACCACCACTTCTATCCAATGGACCCGAGGCAAAGCCCCTCTCCAAAGGACCAGACATAAAACCATTCAGAGGTCCAGAACCACGAGGAACCGGCTGCAAAGGAATTGCAGCAAATGAGGCAGTTCCCTCAAACGATGCAGCAGGTTCCAAGAAATCACCAGCAAATAAAGCACTCTGGTTACCACCACCTGTCCTTGCTGTTGAGACATTAGCACTAACAGAAGCCCCCGAAATCGTCTTAAACGTAGTTTCAGGGAAATTCTTACCCTGCTTGTGTAAACCAGAAGAATTAGAATGCTCCATACTATCATGCCTAAACGATCCACTCAAGGTTTCAGAATCAAGAGTACTTGAATCAACCGTAAACCTCTCGGAATTCGACGGACTAATAGCAGGAGATTCAAACATAGTTGGTCTCACATAACAAAAAGAATGTCCTAAACCTTCATCTAATGGCTCTAAAAACTCCAAATCAACACCATTTTTACCATTGAATGGCACTAAACAACCAACAACACGAGAAGTGCCGTTACCCATTTTTATTATTGCACAAAATTCCTAAACCTCAAAACCCTCAACAAATACAAATACAAACGAGAAACCCAATTAGCTAAAAACCCATCAAACCCCATAACCACCCCATTATTACTCACTTGACCATGCATCATCATCAAATTCCCAACAACCTCAAAAAAACACAAAACAACCCATATGAATTTTTCAACAGTAGTAACATAAAATGAACTAAAAAAACACTCTTTAACTCAAAGGGTCAGATCAAAGCACATAAAAAAACAATCTTAAAAAACATGTTGATCTAAACTGTTGTGAACAGATCTAAGAGCAACATAAAAAAAACACAAAAACCCATTTCAAGGTTATTGTTTAATTTGATTGGTAATGGTGGAATCTGAGAAAAAAACGCAGAAAAGAACCTTGAATCATTGAGACATAAACACAAGTAGGTTGAGGGTGACAGGGTATAAAAACTGAGAAAAGAGTGTGTTGAACAAAGATTGAGACAAAGGGGAGAAAAAAAATGCGAGGTTTTTGGCTGCGATATTTAAAAAAGAAAAGAAAAAGAAAAAGAAAAGATTTAAAAAAAGGAAAATAATAATAATTGGAGATTTGGTTTGATGATGAAGAAGAGTCAGCGTTGAGATCCTATCAAAGGACGGGACGGTCTCTTTCTTTCTTCTTTCTTGGGCTTTTCAAATGCTTTCGGAGGGTAAAATTTGGTAAAATGTGGTAAGCTTTTCTTTAGAGGAGATAATAATATTTTTCCTATTTTTATCTCATTTATATCAATGATTGGTGTTAGTTATTTTAAATATGCATTTAATCAAATTAATTAAGGTGGATAATTATTGAGATATTTTATTAACTAACATAGTAAAGTAACATTATATTGTGATTTGATGAGATAGATATACGCGTAAACAAGTTTTATATTGTTGGTTTCTAAATATTAATCTTTTTAAACTTTAGAACTATCTATTTTGTGCCTTTGCCCAAAAAAGAGAACTATCTATTTTGTTTTCTTCTCTACAAAACTTCTATTTTGTTTTCTGTTTTTACATACTTATTTTGAATACAAAAATCCATAAAGATATAGATGTAAATAAGCTAGATCAGGATAACCTTTATGTATTTAACACATTTTAGTTAATGAAATGTAATGAATTTTTTCCATTAAAATTTTTTTTTAGATCATAAAAGACTTTGCAAGACATAAGTATGATCTATTTTTTTTTATTTGAGTCGGATATTATTTTAAGTATAGTTAAGATGTTTTTATCTACTTAGATGATAATTTAATATTGTCTTTGAATAAGTAATATGTTATGTAACCAAAAAAAAGAAGGGTTGAACATGTTTTTGATCCCTATAAATATGTCAACTTTTCGCTTTAATTCCTCTAGAAAATTTCTTCAATTTTCAGTCCCTTAAAAAAATTTCATCTTCATTTTTTGCCCCTCTTTTAAAGTTAACTCATATTTTTGAATAAAATTCTGTAGAAAAATTCATAATATTATAAGAATCTCACCAAAAAAATTAGAATTTTTTAACAAAACATGAGTTTAATATAAATTTTTTTATTTTTTTACAGTTAAAAAATCATATTTAATTTGTGTTTTGTTAAAAAAATATAATTTTTTTTGGGAATTTTTTTACAATATTCTACATATTTCTGCATAATTTCTTTAAAAAATACAAAAATTAACTTAAAACTAGATCAAAAGTAGTGATTGAAAATTTTATAGGGACTAAAAGTTGTAGGAAAATTTTAGAGGGACTAAAACAAAAAATTGGCATATTTATAGGGACCGAAAACATATTTAACCCAAAAAAGAATAAGTAACATGTTCTATTTTTAAATAGCTTAACGGGCATGAATAAGATTATGTTAGGGGGCGTTTGTTTCAAGTCATATTTGGAGATTTCAGGGAATATGATAGCAGGAAATATATACTCATATGTTTGTTTCAAATTTTTAAAATTTTATTTTTGGGAATAAGTTTCTTGTGAATGTTGTTTTGTTTCTAAGGAAATTGGGAGGAATAAAATTCTTCTGAAGGTGGGAATAAAATCATTAATTACCATCCATAAATATCGTTTTATCCTTCATTTCCAATAATACTTTAAATACTAACCAAACACATTTTCTCAATAAACCCAGGAATATAATTATCATCCTTATATTCCCAAGAAAACTATTCTAAGGATTATATTTTATAAACTTGAAACAAAACCCCCCTTATATTTTGATATTAAAATAACGTTTTAAAAAATGTGATTTTATATGAAATCATATTTCAATTATATTTTATAATAATACTTCTAAAAATATGAAAATTTAATATGTGCTAATATGAAATTTATAAAAAAAAAAATTGTCACAAAAAAATTAGATATATTGAGCTCTGGGATTCACTAGGTTTAGGGCAAACCTCCTCACATCGACAGCGAAAATTCAATTCACGGTCTTGCAGATAAATCAACAACTTATCAACTGGATCAACTTTTATTGATTAATATGTTTTACCATAAAGTCCCTGTGAGCTTAGCCCAGCTGGTAAGGACAATGCATAATGAGGGATCGGGGTTCGAACTCTGGACACTCCACTTTTCTACATTTAAAATGTGTGAGCTTCAGCTACTAGGCTACTTGACAAAAATAAAATAATGATAGAAATAATAATATTATTTATATTTATCTAAGTATATTTTAAAGGCTTATTATGCAATGAAGTCTGAAATTTTGAACTAAACACACTTATAAAAAAAAATTATTCTTATTTATTAAAAACAATGACTTGATGTGAATGCGACATTCACTTGGATTGTAAGTATTTGTCGAAACAAAGGAGTACCTTTTTTTTAAGCGGAATAACATTTTTTGGGGCTAAATATGTTTTTATCACTATAATATTCTAATTTTACCTGCGAAAAATATATTATATATACTCTATTTTGCTTTTATTCAAGTGGAAACAATACGTTTATAAGGCTCGTCTCCAACTCTCCTACTTCCCATTTAATCTCTTTCTCAACTCGTCTAGCAGGACTATATCATTTACAAAAAACATATCTCGGAGCAAACTCTTGGATGTGTTACGTAAATACATCCAAAACTACAATAAAAAGACAAGGTCTTATAGTTAAACCTTTGTGCAACTTTGCTATGGAAAAATTGTAGGTGTGTCCTTACATTAGTCATGACTCCCTCACACGCATCCTTAATAACTCAAATATAGGTAATCACATCCCCGTTCTTCTATAGTATTCCACAAATTCTCTCTGGGCAATCTATTATATGACCTCACATATAAATTCAAATTAGTTATCAACAACTTGTGCCTCTATTCTTAGTTCCCGTGCAATTGTTCTTTTTCACAACTCTATGACATGACTCATAAGTTTAACCCCCTATAATTTGTACACTTTTGTATATACCCTTTTTTTATAGGTCAAAATTAAAGTGTTTTTTATCCACTCATGATCTTATTGAAATATTTGGTAAGATATCAAATGACTACACTTCGATAAGTATGTCGTATTGTCCAATCGCTTTGCCATTGCTTGTCCTATTTGACACTTCTTTACCTCGTGTTCTTGAAAGTTATGATAATACTTATAATTTCGACCCTCCTCTCTAATATTTAGTTTCTTCGTGTCTGATAAGATCTTTTATATGTTATTAAATAGGTACGGAAACGCTTATAGACACACACACAAGATGTATCAAGTGGGACGACTTTTATTGTGAGAGAGATAATAGGGTTAGATATTGACTATTGAATTAATATCAACGATCCGAAGAAATTTATAACATTTGTGGTCCTTCTGTATGTGAGCACCATTCTTCTTCTTCTTCTTTCGGTTCCCCTTCGTCTCATTCCACCATATAAAAATTCTCCCCTTCTTCTTCCTTTCGTAACAGAAAACTGTTTCTGAATCAATAAAAGTAAAGTTTGGGAAAGAGGACTTGAAATGATTCCATGGAAGTTGATTGGTCAAAATTCAAAATACAATTTGACGAAGAAACCAAAATTATTCTACTCTCAAAAAGGAATTATTCTACTCATAAAGGATCCAACTACCCTTGATTTTCAAATAATTCCCTGCCCATTTGTTTTATATTTGTTTCATGTTTCAATTGATGAAATTTGATAATGAATGGTGAATTTTAAAGTTAAAAATTGGTGTCTAAGGATTATTGCGACTTATCAAAAGCTTGAGTTATTTCTTCGCTCACCACCTTCTTGGTCTTTCACTTAATTTCCTTATAAAAATTTTAAGTGTCGGTACTTTTAATTACACTCAGACCTAGCTTTAAAACATTTCGTTTTAATTTTAGCCTTACTCTCAACACTTTCATTCCACCACCAAGATTTTTTTATCCTGGGGGACAAAAACTCCTGATTCTCGCAATATCTCTTTTGTTACTTTTCTAATCACATATGTCATCTTGTCCCAAATATTATCTGCACTTCTCGTGGTTGTCCGAAACTTCTCTCTAGAATATTGTGTTGAATACTTCTCTATTTTCATCCTTCAAATATCACCACTTGATTCGTAGAACCTGCTGTAACTTATTGTCGACTATATCATTGCACAACTTATATAACATAGATAACTATTTCAACGTTACTGCTTCTCTTGTGACAAAATTTGGTAAATTGAAAATGTTAAAATCTCATTTACGATATATACTATTATGTATTAAGATAGATTGAATAATATAATACTTCAGTTTCTAACCTTGACAATTATAAAAATGTTAGTTTCAAAAACAAAAACTGTATTCTTGAAAAACAAAAATTGTAAAAATGTCACTACCTCCAATCTTTGTATAAGGTGGTTTTTTCGGATACTTCTATCTTGTTCATTCATAAAAAATGCCACAACTCTAAGACCTTACTTATTGTTTAGATTCTTTTTACCTTCATTTTGAAATATTCATCTTTTAATATCAGTGTATGTATTTAATGTCTCATTGTTATTATTTTTTTTTTTTAGCAAATGTCTCATCATTTTTTTTATATTTGCAAAATATTCAAAAAAACCAAGACAATTATTAGTAACTTTGACTAACTGTATTGTTGAAAACGACTAATCCGAGACAGCTATTAATTAAATTAAAAAACCAATTTTTATTTTTTATTTTGCAAACCAAACCCCAAAATTTAAAAATTTAATTAAAGACTTAAATATGTATTTAGTCCATGCAAATAGAGTTCTTTTGAGTTTTTCGTCCCCAATCCTTCTAAATTGTGTTGCAATTATTAATCATTTGAGTTTTGATCTTAATCTCACTTGATTACTTACGTGATACATGATTAGTGACATGACACAAGTTGATCGGGTTAGAACAGTGATGACTCAGCAAAACCACCTGAAATGACCATTTTACACCACTGTCTTCTTTCTTCTCAAAAACCAGATTCAATAATTCATGAGACTCAATAATTAATTAATCAACTTCTTATTCTTCCCTTAAAAAAAATTAACTTTTTTTTTAGGATTACTTGCATAAATGTAATTGGATTATTGGATTGCAACGGCCAAATCTAGTAGAAGAACACGAATAATGAGAAATTACGTATGGTTTCCCACTACGTACTTTATTAACCAGACGCTGCATGCCATTGGATGTAAGTGATTAGTACTGGTAGTGAGATTCTAGTTCTAGTGAAAAAGAAGAATAGATAATTAAATTAAAGAAAATAAGAATAAAAAAGTGCTAAAAAAACATGATCACCGATTCCATAATAAGCATTAAGCACCAACTCTTCCACAAATGTTGACCGACCAAACCAACTAAATTATGACGTTGAGGTAAACTATGTGGTCCCCATATGTTCTCTTTTCAACGCTATATATGATGAAAAAAAGTGAAACACATCTTATAAAATTCCATCGGGTCTTATATATAATTTTTTTTTTTTAAGTACATTCAATAATTAATATATTTCATCTATGAAGACTAAATATATTAATTATTAGATATATCTAAAAAAAAGAATATTTTCTTATATATAGGACCGTAGGGAGTAGATATGTGGATGAAATAATAAAATACCCTATTCACCACTTAATATATTTATTTTATGAAGCACATGTATGTTCGATAGCACTTGTGTATCATAATGGTATATATCATTGTCCAATTAAAATGTGTCACGTGGCATATCCTTTAAAAAATTATATCAAATAAAGCATTTATAAAGTAACATTAGTAGGTGGCACACTTTAATTGACCAATGATATATACCATTTGTAACTTAATGATACACAAGTGGAATTATTTCGATCAAAGTCTTCGCTCATAAAATTCTTAATTTATGCAAGGATAAGGGGCAACACGACAACTATGCAATAGAACTCTCCACGTGAAATCAAACAATACCATAGGCTTTGAGAATGGCCACTATGGACATAAAATAAAGCATAAAAGTTGTAACGAAAATGGAGCAGCTAAAAGGAATATATTTGATGATGATATCCATGTATCTTCCAAAACCACTTACTAGTAATTAAGTTAACAGCATATGTTTGTCCTCCCTTCACAAAGTAAAACAACAATTCATGGGCAGGTGAAAGTAAAATAAGAAATGGGAGAGTTGGATCACGTGTTTAAATGACATCAAACTTCAAATTTTAGTGTTTTCTTTATGGGTAAGGATTTGATTCTCGGTAGTCAGCATGCACGTTTGTAAGTAAGACTCTCTCTAGATTTCTTACACATCCCAAAAAACTCGGATATGAATTATCTTTTTCGTTTTTTTCTCATTCACTCTCCTAACTCTTTCTCTCCGCATTGAAAAATAAAATGTAATCAAAAGAACGAGTGAGATTAAGAGAGATAGATAGTTAGGAGAAAAAATAGGAAAAATTGAAGAAGATAACTCAATTTACTAAAACTCTGATAAGGATCCCATGTAACAAACGCACACGGTACAACATTTTGGGAAATAAAATCACCTAAAATCTACAATTGCACTAAACAACAATTCTAAACATCGTGAAATTGTTTAGAATTGCACTTATCTAAAAATTCCATTGTTTTTGTGATGCTTTGTTTCTTATTAGGTATAAAAAATCAATGTTTGATACTTTACTTTTAATTTTAATTGAGAGGGGAGAGTCCATCTTATGTGTTCAACAAGTTCTCTGACGGAGATTATTCACCACTAAAAGACGGTAAAAGTTTCGTACCAATATCATATTCATATTTACTATCAATCCACTCTAAAGAGTTACAAGTCAACAACTCTCATTTGTGTATGCCTCTGTGTGCTTCCGTGGCGAGACTTATGTGTGTTTTCACAAAACCAAAGCAAAATTTCCACGCTAACATATAGAAGCTTCGTTTTGTAGCTTCTTGAAATCACGACAAAATTGTCTCGTTAAACCCACAAATACACGTCTCTTGTCACCAAACGTGCAACTAAGCACACAATGTCTTACACTATACCCGTTTTAATTAGTAAGAATGACATTGCAAAAATTAATAAATATTTTTTAAATATTCTAAAATTGCAAAAACAAAAAAAAATTAAATAAAGAGAATTCTTTTGAACAAGACACTTATAAAACGGAATGATTACTTTTGGAGGTAATACTTTATACTCTATATATATATAGTCTCGAGTACTCAATTTGAAAATCGCAAACATGCTTTTTTTCCTATTATTAAGGTGATGATGGACTTTTCATTTTATATGTATGTTGAAGTTGAATGGGATATGAGACGAAGAAGGTAGAAGTCCACTCTCTTTTGGTTAATCAATAGTACTTTCTTTTTAAAAAAATTTATTTATAAAAGTTGGTTAATCAATACTTTCCAAAGAGTCATAGGTTATGAGCTATGAAAAATAAGTGGCTTAGTTGCTATTGATATGATGACTATCAACTCTAATATATATAATTCATAAAGTCTTTCCTTCATCATACTGATATAAAGTTTGTCCCATCCTATGACTTGCATTATGGGTATTATATAATATATGCAACATCATCTCCTGGGTGGTAACATACTATCATGAGCAGATCAAATGGCAACATCTAAGAAAGAATAGTTTATTTTTTTTGTACTATGGCATGGAGCATACAATCTGTAAATAAAATTAATTTTGTAACATCGACATAACCATAACGACGATGACATATTTTTTAACACAATGCTAAATATCTAGAGATTATCTTGTATGGGTTTTGCTAGAAGCCACCCACGAAGGTGTCTTTTAGCAACCCACACCTCAATGTGTGATTTTCACTTTTTAGTTATAATTTTGCTAAAAGACACCTTCATAAAAATTAGTTGATGTCTTTTAGCAAATGCTCATAGAATAACTTGCTAAAAGACACCTTCATAAAATGTGTCTTCCAGCAAAACTCATCTAGTATTATTAATTGATTCCGGTTGAAGAAAATTCAAAGGTAGATGAATTGACTCATGAATACACAATGTCATCTTTTGATTTCCAAACTCGGCAAGTAATTAAAAACCTAAAAAAAAAACTAATCCAAAAGATATTCGTCCATTCCTCAAGTTTTATTTTTTTAAGTGTAGTGTTTGTATAAGTACGTGCATTCTTAACTGATGGTAAATGATATTATTGTTGCTCGTTCAATCTTCTTGTTGGGTGTGGTTCAGCCAAATACATAGCTCAAATCCAGCATTCAGCACAACAGTATTGGGAACTGTTGCCAGTAACAGAAAATAACAAGTGGGTAGTGGAAGGTACCCACTTTTTCTCAAGGAGTATAAAGGGGTATTTGTTCAAACTTAAAAGTTAAGATCAGTGTGGTCCAGTCCAGAACTTGAAGTTATTTTAGGGGCAGAATATGGCCAAGCTTGCAGCTTTACCTAAGTGAGAATTGACACCAAATGAACTTTACTTGTATTAACTTTTTCTATGATATTATTTACATAACTCATTCAAATTGATTTGCATTCACAGTTCTGTCAGTAGTTTTCTGAGCTTCACCCCTTACGGATTTAAGGTTCTTTTTTATCTCATTGCAAAGTCTACCCTCTATCAGCCGAACAGGCAACCACATCTTCGGCTTAACATCAACAACGTATGAAAGTGTCGTGTTAATTTCTCGAACCAGAGAGTCCTCACAACTTCCATCGCTGAAAGTCTGCAAAACCATCATTACCTAGGAAGTTAGCATTTTATTTATGAGTCAAACTTGTTGAATACAGGGTTTCAAAATGTCATAAACTTAGCATAAACTTGTTGAATACATGGTTTCAAAATGTCATAAATTTAGCATCTTTCAAAACAAAGCCATTGAACATATTGAAAATTGAGGAAGGCTGTCTATGTGAAGAAGGTTAAGTCAAAAGCAAACAAGATTCCTTTTTGTCAAGTCAAAAGCTATTAAGTTTAACATAAATCACAGTCCCACTTGGTCAATAGCCTGAATAATCGCAGACTTTCCAAAATAAGATGCACTCCATTTCTAGTTGGTTACCATAAAAGCTAGCTAGAATCCACTAAGTTTATGTGAATTTTAGAAACTAGGACCATGTTTGATTTAAGAAATTGTTTTCCTAATTTTCTACTCCTGTGTTTACTTTTAATTACAAAAACGATACATTTTTTTCATAGTTTTGTGTTTTCCAAGACCAGCATAGGAAATGGTGAAAATAATGAAAAACTGGAGTATACAAATTTTTTAAAATAGAAAACAAAATAAAAATAAGGTATCATTTAAAGAGGAAAACAGAAAAGTTTTCACATACCAATTCAGTTCTAAAAATTCAACATTGGAAAAATACTTGCGAAGTAGAGAAATGCATAACACTGTTTTGCATGGTTTTTATGTTGTATCCAGAAGAATTCTTAATAAGAGGGGAAGAAACAAAAATCCTACCTGCAAAATAGACCATTTTCCTTCGAAGAGCTGAAAATCCCCTTCAATCATCTTGAAGTCTATGTCACGCTTCATAGCAGATGGAAGGGTCTCCAATTCTTTCTCAAAACAATCTATAACTCCTCTAGCATCAAATTTTATACCAAATGCCAAGTTCTGCTCTCCAATCTGTTAAGATAATGGAACATCGACAAATACATTTCAAACCAAATTGTCTTATTTAAAAATAAAAAAACCAAATTGTCTTATTTTTTTATAAAAAAAACAAATTCATGAACAAGGAAAAAACATTGAAAATATATCAGTTTGTGGTTCAGGTGAGGGGGAAATAAAATCATGCTGTGCCATTGAATTTCTAAAGATTGTAACTTGGAGGAAAGTAAATTAGGCAAAAGTTTTGAAAGTAATTCCTTGCTGCAAAACCATACTTGGCCATGCTATGATGTAATTCCTTATCCAGTTTGATATAAACCTAACATTCAAAATCAGATACTGTCTCTCTGCCACAAAAAATTAAGCATAACATCACTCTGACTCAGTTTGAACTTTGAAAGTAAAATGATGCACCGACTGATGTGTATTGCGTGGACACAGCATTCACCAACATAAGTATTCCCACACTTAAAAGGCATAGTTACATCTGCATTATCACCACCCATGATTGGTGCATACATAATTTCCATGCCATGTGGCATATGTGGAAATCACACTACTAACTAGCTCTAATCAAATATGATACATGATCATATATCATGAAGCAGGATGCTTCACGTCTTTAAAATTAAAAGTCACTCATGAACGCGCATGCTTTAACACTCCAAGAGAGTTTAACGCTTTCCAACATAATGATGTTGACCTATGTTTTTTTTCCAACTCCCTATTTAGAACTATACAGGTTCTTTTGTAACTTCTAGTTTGATCACGGAGTCCATAGAAAATGACTCTACTAATGAAGGAGGAAGGCTGCTCCCTACTACTCTTATATCTAGAATGACAGTGAATTTTATAAAATCAAGTTGGCACCATGATTTTAGCTTCAGTGCATGCAGCGCATGTTTGCTTTTCTAGTGATTCAATGCCACCGTGGGGAAAAGTAGAATCTTGGAATTGTAGAGTGAAAAAAGGAGACTTTACCACAAAACCAAACATCGACTCAAAATGTAGTTTTTGTAAGAATCACAATGAGTTTGACAAAACAACGGTGACAAACCGTGATTCTACTGAACTTGTCAATCCAAACATGCAACTGAAGTTCTATAACTAATAGCACAAGTCCTTGTAAGAGCTGTCTTGTGTCCAATGCAAAGTCTCTATTACTGATAATGGGCAATAATACAACCTAAGAAGTAGGAGTTATTCTAATTCTCCAATTTTCCGTAGACTAAGTGGCATGCACCACTGAAGGTCCTGGGTTTGAACCCGGGTGAATGTGTCAAGTTTAGCAATATCGATAATATGAATTGAAAGATATAAAATTAACAAAAAAGTATCGAGAGAAAAAATTCCAAAAACAAGCAACAAAATCAATAAAAAAAAAAAAAAAAACTTAAAATCCCCAATTGCATTTTACCTGCAAAAGGCGAGCAAAATTTGGACCCTTTTGGATCAATTTACTGAGAGCAAGACCAGGAATGAAATCAGCCAACCTTTCATAATCAGTCAAGATGTTCCAAATGGAATCAAGCGAAGCGTCAATTGAAATCCTTGACTCGATTCTGCGTGAATTCTTCTCAAGCTTTGTCACTTCTATGTACACCCCATCTTCTTCAACCAACGAGTCTAATTCTTCAACTTCATCATCCTCTGTCACCAACAAAGTCCCAGAATCATCGGTGTCGTTTAAAGTGGTTGGGTTTGGTTTGGAAGCGCGATGCAAGAAAGTAGTGATTTTAGAGTTGGAGTTTAAGGAGCATGGTTTAGGAGAAGGTGTGAAATGAAAAGGGGGGTGAGAGAAGAAAAGGGAGGAATGTGGTTGAGGGAGTAGGAAAGCTTGCGTGGAAACTGGAATCGCGCGCATTGTTGTCTTTCTCTTCTATTGTCTTCACCTGTATATTCTCTTCTCTTATTTAACCAAATCAATAAAACTGAGTTGGTTTGGTTTAATTCTTGGTTTTTAATTTTAAGATTCAAAGAATCAATAAGCTA
>Ga0315914_1000555_pt1 | contig 48406 bp, 35 predicted proteins | sample MpolenodulesMG_FD_203920 | JGI IMG/M metagenome (GOLD analysis project Ga0315914, IMG submission 203920) | Medicago polymorpha root nodule microbial communities from Los Angeles, California, United States - elongated nodules | ecosystem: Host-associated > Plants > Roots > Nodule | place: USA...
AAAATATACTTAACATATAAGCAAACTAATTCTTATGAATTAAGAGAACATAAACGGTGCTGCAAAGAGAAAAGGTGGAGTGATGCCTCTTATCTTCATGTGGTCTAATCAAAACATTTAATCCTGACCAAGTATCATATATTATACTTGCTTCTCAATTCTTCTACTTGCTACTTGATTTATCTGCTTGCATCAACTACTCTTCCTGTTGATCATACATAATTGAAGTTTCTTTGTTTATTAATTGGTTCGATGTATGTGTACAGTTCAACCAAACTTGTTGTTTAAGGTTCTTATTAAGGTTGTCTGTTTCTGAGCCTCTCTTAATTAATGGGACTAGCGATTCTATTTTTGAGTGTTGTTATTGTATTCTACTATTTCATATATTATTTTGATTGATGGTGGTTGATACTTTTTTTTTTCAATCATATAATGTTTGTCTGTTTTATCAAAAAATTAATTGAAAATGGATATTCATATGAACTCTCTTTATATTAATACACATCACTTTATTCTTCTTTGTGATATCTTATTCTTCTTTGTGTTATCCTCTTTAAACGAATATAGATGAGTAAACACGTTTCAATTTGTGATGTAGAAATTTGTTGTAGTTTGAGTTTGGTAATTTCTCACTTTTTTAATTTAAATTTAAATTTGGTGCAGCTAGAATGAAAAATAAAAACGTTGTGTATTTTAAAGTTGTTAAATATAAGCAAAATAGGCACTTGGTTGAGAAGTTGAAGTTTGTGGACTAGATTTTTAACCACATACATCAACTTTTCAACTATACTTTTTGTTTATATTGCATTTCTAAGAGAGTAGATCCTACGAGAAATATGAGAAAATAGGTAGTAATAGTATGTATATGAGAAATAGGAGTTCCTATGAGAAATAATAGGTAGTATGTATACGTTTTTACGAGAAATAGCTTTTTTACTTTCTTGGTTCATATATAATGCAACGGTAACTAAAATATTTTATCCTCCAACTTTAGTGTTTTTTGTATTAATTCAAAACTGTGTATGCAGGTATATTGAATTGATTTCGTGGACTAAAGTAAGCGAACCAGTGATTGAATGGAGTTGTCTCTTTGAGGTGTATTACTTAAGCATCATGAGATAGAAAGGCAAAGAGTGGTCATTGGAGTTTATTGGAATAAAAAATTATTCATCTCTGACATGTTACTATTCCTTTGGTCACTGACACAGATTTTTATTTTGCAAGACAAATAAGCTCACACAAGCGATTATTATTTAGTTGGGTGCACAACTAGAATGAAAAATAATGAAGTTGTGTATTTTAAAGTTGTTTCAGATTATGCATTGTAAAGGCTTATATAGAAAGTATATGGTTTTTTGTATATTTTAATTGTAAACTTTTAACTTCCACATTACTTTTGAATATAAAGTTAGAATGAGTGAACTTATCATATACTATTTCAATTTCAAAAATTTGTTTTTTCTAGAAATGGTAATCATATAAAATATCTTCTTTTTTTTTGTAAATGTCTTGAATGACATATTAGGATGATTTTAATATTGACGGTGCATCTCTATTAAGTTCTTTTGTGTTCTAATAAACCCGTGCGACGGGTCAAAAGTCTATTTTAATTTAATTCTAATGTTCAAAGCTATCTTGCAAATTAAGGACTCTTTTATATTTTTTTTAAAGGTTTTTTAATTCAAATCATACTAATGTAAAGTAATATTAAAATACTCTATAAAGTTATAAAACGTGGATGAGGTTCATACTCCTGAATTTCTCAAGCGGGTGATGTTCATACTCTTAAATTTCTCAACACAATTATTACTTTGGGACTTCTTAATCACAGGTTGGGATTAAAAGTTAGAGTGTCACGAACATAGATAAATAATTATTCAGTCGAACGTTGTGTAATATTATTTTTCTGACATATGGTCATTTTGAAAATATTTGCAAAGTATCGAACCTTTTTTTTTCAATCAATACAACAACTAGGTGGATAACGTGAAGCTTTCTTAGATGGTTACAAGTAAAAATTAGTAAACTTAACTTTTGATGATTTTCATTACTGGTTGATAAATCTCATTCAGTGTTTTACCATGCCTCCTAGTTAGTGTTTTTTCTTAATTTCTGAGAGATGCTAAATGGTACGGCTCGCTATTCTACGAAATTTCACGGATTGTTGATTTGTTACTTTCCCATGCCATACGCAACAACATATGTGCTCATCTATTTTATTAAAAACTGGTATTTTTTTTTTTTTGACAAAAGTTAAATACTGGGAGATTGAATTAAACAAATACCAAGTACAACACTAAAAAATACAACACCATAGTATAGTGATCCTGTCTCATGGGAGGATAAAATCCACTGCACTAGAAAAAAGAGGTGTTAAGAGAACAATTTATTTTTCAACCAAAAAAAAAGAGAACAATTTATTTCCAAGAAGCCGACAAAGTAGGTATACTGTATTCACAAATCAAATTATTGTTGAATTGTGCCTCTATGAAATTGTATAAAGAACAAAATAATCTAAATTTTATTCATCCGTCAAATTTCGTGCGCATCTTATCCGTACCATCCAGCATTTCTCTTTCTTTATTTAGCTGGTTGTGGCATTGGTCCTTTGTTTGTGGTATGTAACACTCTTTGAATCCTAGCTTAGCACATGGTGTGCGGGTGCACAACTATGTTAGTTAATATATTCCATTTCTTCTTAAACAAAAAAAAAAATTAAGTCTTATCCCATCAAATAGGGTCGGCTTTTGATTCAAGTCATAGAAATTTGACAAAATTTTACATTCAATGCACAAACTTCACACAATTCTCTCCTTTTACTTGGACATGGAAGCGACTAAGCACAACCAAGCTAAACATAGACCGGACTATTCAACCCACAAAATACATCTTAATTACACAATCTTTCTGTTTGCCTCTGATGCTTGACATTATCCTTCTTTAACCACTCGATTTCCTACCACGTTAAATGATATGATCCTATACTTGACCCTATATGGCCAACGAACTTAAGGCTCCGTTTTGTAAAACTTAAATAAATAGTTAATAGTTGATAAACTAGTTTATAATAGACAATGATCTTATTACGGAAGACTTATAAACTAGCTTATTGTTGATAATATAATTGAATTTGTAGTATTTAGTAAAATTAGTGGTTGAAGTAGCTTAAAAATATGAAATGACATAAATTGATATATATTTAATTAATATTTAAATTTTTATGTAAGATTGAAGAGGTAAAATTGAGATAAAAATTGATAAAGTTTTAAGTTATAGGCTCCTTGAAATGACTTATCAAAAAACATTAGAAGCTTATAAATAATAAGCTATAAACTCATGAGAAAATGACCATTATTGAACGAACAAGTCTTTTTTATTCATAAGTTTATAAACAATATGTTTTTATTGCTAGTGACGACGAACATGGACCCTTGTAACAGAGGTTGCTTCTAAAGGAAATCACCCCAACAAGCACCCGCCTCCTCACTTAAAACACCAACCACCGCCACACATCATCACCCCCACCACACATCACCACCTCCACCACAATTGAATAACCTCCACCATCACTGCATCACCACCACCGTCACTGATTCACTACGCTGCCAAAACATCCTCACCAAGAAACAAGCAACAACACAAACATAAATCTAAAGGAAGGCGAAATTCAACAACAAAAGACGGGCAGCGACGTCGGTTTGAAGCGGAACAACAACCCATATCATGAAAAGGCGGTCGCCTGTGACAAGGAGAATGTGTTCGTCATCGTAGTAAAAGAGAACCAATGGTGGAGCAAAAACAGCGGATCTGAACAACACTTCCTGGATCCCGAAACCCTTGACCTCCTCACACCACATCACCACCACCACACAACCTAAACTGCCACCCAAAATCTCACCCCAAAGCACCGCAAACCAGCCCAAATCCTCCGATAACAACCCACGACCAAATCCACCATAAACAACCACCACCATTGGCCAATGGAGAAGCAAACGTACCCATCGCACCACCACCAACCACCACCCACAGACTCTGATCAGCACCAGAAAACAAAACACAACAACAAAATAAAAGCAAAAGAACCACCACCGCTACAACAAGAGTAGTACCAAAAGGTTGTGAAAATGGTAACATCTTTATCTTTGGCACTAAGAGTAGTACCAAAAGGTTGTGAAAATGGTAACATTTGTTTGGATGAAAATGGAGATAGTAACTCTATAGACATGTAGGGAATTGGAGTAGAACAGTGGATTTCAAAAAGGCTGCTAGTTCCTCTGCCAAATCGAAACCCCCCATGGAATGGAGCTTGGAACCCGTTAATGTTTGGTAAAAATTAATTTCAGGCAATGATTTGTTATGATGAAGATGTTGACAAATATCACCACAATTCCAAGCATTCAAACATGTGTTATCAAAACACCACCACTCGCTGTTTCCTCACCACCACAGTCCACGGTGATGTAGCTTACACCAGCCACAACCAAAAACGTCACCACCACCAACCTACAACGACACCACCACCATCCTAAACTGCCATCACGTTCAAGACCACCACCGGCGACGGTGGTGCGGCTTACACAAGCCACTACCGTGGAAACAAACAGAAAGCCCACAACAACCAAAGACATCATTATGAATCAAAGAAGTTGAGCCTTTTCCTTTTGTTTTGTTTGTTGTTTAAACTTCGCATGTCATGTCTTTTGTCTTACATATTGTGTGCTGGTTTTCGGTGGGCCGGTTCATTTGGCTTCGAGATCGGGAGTCGGGGTCTAGCTGCAATCTTTGTTTGACTTGATTTGGTTTTTCTCTGGTGTACCGGGGGCGAGGGGTGCCCTGCTAATTTGGTACTATGGTCTGGTGGGCCGATCACTTTTGATTCGAGATCGAGAGTCAGTTCTTTGACTCAAGTTGGTTTTTGGGCTTTGTGTTTTGCTCTTTCGGAGGTCGCGAGGTTTGTGATAGCTGCATGATCCTTCGGTTGGGTGCTCTTCAAAATGTGGCTCAGCCTGGGTGTTGGGGTCTGGGTATTTTATTTTGAGGGTGTTCTTTGTGGGTGAGTAGTGACGATGGGCGGTGGTGGATACCGTGTTTACAATGCTTGTTTTTTTTTGAGTTTGTTTTAGGTGGTGATATGTTTTGGTGGGTTTATCTTCACGAATGTTTCTAGGTGGTTATGGTGTACCGTCTATATGCGGCATCATTTGTATCTTGTTTCGTCCATACCTTGCGTCTTGCGGGGATGACGTTTAATAATATTTGCCGATTCAAAAAAAAAAAGTTTTTATTGCAAAGTTTATTCCCAAACCCCCCCAGCTCTTGTAGAAAGAAGAAAGCAAAATCTTGAAGAATTTTTGGCATTAAAGAGATCTATCCGTATTTGTCTTTCAGCCCCACCAACCTTGCCATCTATCCTTTCATAATGCCATTTCTGTTTATATTTTAAAAACCAAGAGAAAGAAGAGTAAAACAGATTGAATATCACACTGAAACAATCAATTTCAAAAGTTTGGTTGATAAAAACAGAACAACCTCAATACCTTGTAAGAGCAGTAATCTTCAAGCAAATCAAGCATGTGATGAAACTGGGAGTATATGAGAACTCTATGTCCTTGCTCTTTAAGCTTCACCATCCTCTTGTCCAGCAAGTTTAACTTCCAGCAATTGCCTGTCACATAGAAAATAAAAGGAAATTGGGTTTTCATGGAGATATGTATTTTTGGTTTGGTCATTCGCATTAGGGTGACTATATTCTAGATATATGCAATTATAAGTTTTTAAATATTTTTTACATTGAAAATGCTTATTACAGCGAAAACCTTGATCACAAGAGGCTCGCGAATGATCTGGCAAATGATGTGGCAATTTTCTATTGGGGTAATGCTACTTATCGCAATTGATGCTACTATCGTATAATTGGAATAACAAAAAAGACAATCCACAATTTCCTATTCTCTTTATACATAGTATAGATACAGATACACACAACGAAATACAACAAAAAAAAGGAAATGCTAAAGAGTGTCTTAGGACATTGATTAAGAGAATTAAAATAGAAAAAATGTATTAGAAAATCATAAAAAGTTGTGAATGCAAGTTTTTAAAAAAAAAAAAATTGTGATTTCAATGTAAACCTACTATTTTTAGATCTATGGATGTATGCTACTAATAATATTAATGAAATAGTCATGTTTTTTTATTTTAGGAATAAAATAGTCATGGTAGTACTCACTCTAAAATAGAGGTAAATGTAAATATGATATTTGATCATGAGGTTTTGTCATTAAATTATGCTAAAAGAATAATGAAAACGGTTTGGAAAATAAAATAAAAAACCGAGGGAATAGGTTTTAAGCAATCGGGGAATTGAGAACATAAAAACTTGATGAGCAGAAAGAAGGCTAAATAAACGGTCTACCATTACAGAGAGGACGAAGAAAAGGGCTACCGTTGCAGACAAGGCGTATAGAAGGGGCTACCGTTGCAGAAAATGCCATAGCACGAAAATGGCCAACATTTGGAAATCCTATTCAGCGAGAGTCGCACTTCGTTCCATCACCCACTGCTTCGCAGCTGCGGAATCAGCTACAATTGTTAACCACCCCTCTCGATTCTGCTCCATTCGTTCTATTTGTTTTCACAGCCATTACGATAAAAATTCCTACAAGTTAGTTAATGTTATCCTTCTTAATGAGGTTTCCCGATAACATTATTTAAATTTGTTGAATTTCTGATCAGGTATAAGTGCGGACCTCCAATGAACTTGGGAATTCACTTTGTACCGGAGCAGACAGTATATATAGTTGAGCGATGCAGTCAATACTTTAAGACTCTTCCTACTGGAATCCATTTTTTGAATCCTTTTCTCGATAAAATTGCTTGCGTTCAATTCATAAGGATAGAAACCCTCAAATTTCATTCCCGGACTGCTACCACCAAGGAAAAATACCCCTTGTCCATCGATGCTTGGATTGATGTTAAGGTCTATCGATTTTTTTGTCTCTGATTCTGGTATTACGTTTTAGGTGCTTGTTGATTTGTTTAGTAACTGCTTTTGTTGGAGTGCAGATTGTGGATCCTAAGCTTGCTTTTTATGCATCTGATCGAGATCCCCTTAATGATATCAGTGACCTGGCTCAAACGACAATCCATAGCGAACTCCGTAAAATTACTTTGAACAATTTCGAAAAGGAAAAGGAGGATACACTGCCTAAAAAAATTATGGTGAGTTTAGTTCCTTGAACTGCTTGTTTTGCTATGATGCTCCATCCGTCCTTAAATATAATACCTTTTATTAGTACTACTAAATTTTTACCTTAACAACTTTTCTTAATACAATGATTTTTGTTACAAGCTCCTATTTAAAAGAGCAGAGGGAGTTTTCATTTTAGCATCGGTTCATTCTTTTTATGGAAGCATTTGGATAGTTCTGTTTTAAGGCCTACATTAAAATCTTGGTGGAACTCTTGAATAAGCAGCTCATAATTAAGTTCCGAAAAGAATGTGCATGTTTAGATCGCGCTTAGGGACTTGGTAGAAGGATAACCAATTCAACTTATAATTTGGTAATCCTGTTTTAGTCTGTAGAGATTGTAGATCTGTGTGAATGATTGTGTGTCTAATGAGACCATACTGAGTGTTTATTTAAAAATTATAATTATAAGGTAGTATAATGAATGCGATAAATACTTAATCAATACTAATTATTCTAATTAATTCTTAGCACTCCCTCTCAAGTTAGATCATATATGTCATATGAGCCAAGTTTGTTACAAGTGTAATCGACTCGAGAGCCGTCGAGAAACTTACTGAACATATCAACTAATTGGTATTCAAACTTGACAAAATCTGTGGTGATCTCTTCTGAAAGTACCTTGTCCCTTGCATAGCGATAGTTTCTCTCTATGTTCTTCGTCCGTTCTGGAAAACCAGACTCGATGCAATGTGAAGTGCAGCTTGATCGTCACATTTGAGTTGTGTGGCTATTGTCCCTTACATAGTGAAGACCACCAACTCTTAGCTCTAAGAGTACATTTTTAAGTCATGCAAGCTTCTCTAAGGCTACTGTCATGGCACAATATTCAAATTCCGCGCTAGATAGTGCAACTTTGTTTTGTTTGTTGCTTCTCCATGACATCATATTTCCTCCAATAAGAACATAATATCCAAAAGTGGATCTCCTACCTAACAGTGACCCGGCCCAGTCAAAATCTGAATAACATATGATTTTACAAAGTGGATCTCCTATCTTCATATAATAGTCCTCTTCCGGGTGAATTCTTCATATGCATCTGAGAATACGAATAACTGAGTTCTAATGACTATCACAAGGAGCATTAAGAAATTGGCTCACAATGCTCACTGCAAAAATGGATCGACGCACGTGCATGTGAGGCTCACGCGGCAAAGTATTGGCCGCACGTGGGGCGGAGCGGTTCGGGCTGTTGTGGTCGTTTAGAGGGAGATGAACCTGGTCGTGGCACACTGCAAGGACGTTGCGCGGTGGCTGAAAACAATGGCATGCAGAGGCGGCATATATTTGTTCACCCTTGAAAGGCGATGATACTGCGGCAAAGAGGGATTGCAAAACCTAAAAACAGATACCATGTAGATATGTGTGTCTAATAAGACCACACTGAGTGTTTATTGATAATCATACGACCTTACACAAGATGATAATGTAACGAATACAATATATACCGAATCAGTACTAATTGATTCTTAACAGAGTCCAGTTATATTAAGATAAGGGAAAAATAAAGAAAGGAAAGAGATGAGCTAAAGATGCAATGTGATCGTAAGTCCTTAACCGATGATAATCCATGATCCAGTTGGTGCTTTGGATAGGACCAAGCTGATTAATTCTTTTCATCAACTAGACTTTAATACATTTCTTAAGGCTGTTAGATCACCAATAGAAAAAGGGGCAGGAATGGCAAGAAGTATCCAATTTATTAAGTCTGTTAGGTAATTAGTCTCAACTAGATATCAACAAGTCTTCTGAATTTTGCTGCAATAACAAAGTTGGGAAGCTCACTGCCTCAAACCAATAACCAAAAGCTATGAACTTGCTCTTCCATGACCTTGTATATTTGTTTTAATCTACCAAATGTAAACATGAAGATAAAAATTTTAAAATTTTCCATGAAGTAAGTATATAAACAACAACTCCTTGAATCATCTACTGCCATATTTCATAGTGGCTAATTTAATTGTCATAATTTTTTTTGCAGGATTCCATTAATGTGGGTGCAAAAAGGTGGGGTATAGAGTGCCTTGGATGTTGGATAGATAATGAATGATTGATGGATTAGTTAGCGGAATCAAAACAAGGCTCCTGTATAAGTTTGCTGTTACTCTACTTTGCTCATAGGTTTCTAAATCAGTTATAATACATGTGTGCAACTGTTATCAAATCATATTTATTGGTCTGAATTGTGCAGGACCGTGTAAAGCTTCTAAAAAAGAAGCTGCAAGAACAACTGAACGCTCTGAACTGTGGTGGGTGTTGATTGATATTACTTTTTTTAGAAAAGCTCTTCTCTTACTCTTGTCATTCTATTTTTTTCCCCTTTTAGGCTATGGGGTTATCTTTTTTTCGTTGATGCAAATTCCTTCAATTATTTTTTCAGAGGACGAAAAATAAATTTCAATAAATGAATACATTTATTGAGCATGACTATGTACTTTTTATTCAAGAGTTGGCTATGTTGGTGTAAATAAAGGGTTTAAAAATGGAAATTATTGAAAAGTTTTATGTAGTAAAAGTTACTTTTAATGTTTTAATGTATTGAATACATCATTCCTAAGATATAATTTCTTTTTTAGTTTTTTAAACAAGTGTCAGGCTATTGTTAGCATTTCCCTTTAGTTTGGACCAGTGCATTGTTTTGGTCCAACTTAGACCACTTAAATGGTATTTAATTTACAAAGTTTTTTTTTTCTTTTTTCCAATCTAACAAACCCAAGACTCTATCGACCGTGGAGAGAAAATTCTTCTTCAATCCTAAATGTTAAATTGAAACAACCGAATTGGATTTTGAGTATCAACCATGCTTCTTCAATTTTGAATTCTAAATTTAAATTATTAAAAATTGTAACCACGGTTAAATTATTAACTCAGAATTGGGATGAATCTAGCATGAATCCGGAATGAAAACGACCCCGAAACCAAAAACGACCCACAAACTAAATCAACCCAGTGCAGAAGGTTCACAAAACGAAAATCATCAATGACAAAGGGTTTGTCCTGGAAGTGGTCCTTTGAGAAATCAAATCGATGGAAAAAATTGGGGATTGAGTTTGATGATGGAACAGGAGTAAATAAAACTAGAGAAGAAGAGAATAGGGATGAAATTGGGGATTGAATTTGATGGAAAGAAGAAGAAGGCGATGGAGGTGATGGAAAGAAGATGATACTGGAGAAATGAAAGAAGAAAGGAAGAGAAAGAAATTTTGAATTTTAGTTTAGTTTAAGGGTATTTTAGGTATTTCATTTAATGACAAAAATGATATGATGTGGTTAGTCTTACATAAGACTTGGGTGTCGTACAACTTGTACAGCAGGTACTGAACCGTTAATCCCAACCGTTTATATAAAATATTATAATATCAAAGGTTAGATTTCAATTGGTCCAAGTTAGACCCCAAGTTTCACTAGTCCAAATTAAAATTCACCTATGACATGATTATACAAGACATTCTTAAACAACATCAAGGTTTCAACTACCAAACGTTATTCCAACCTCTAGAGCTGTCTGTCTTGGTATAGATAAATTGTTGTTTAACTAGTTGATTTCGTCGTTGAATTGGGGAAAAACAAAATCTTCAGGTTTCCACTTTCCACAATTTCATTGTAGATGGTGAATTCATTCTTAAGCTTTTGAAAATGATAGATTAGATCTTTTATCCTACACTCCTCTTCACCCCTCATCGACTCTCCTTCGTTATATGATATCTGATAGGGTGTTGCATTTTGTGCCCAAATAACAATGCTTATAAAACAATCATGTTAAATAGCTTGTGAATAAAATCAACAAACTAAGATGCCAAAATTTGAAATAAATTACTTGAAAGAAACAAAAATAATATGAGAATCTTAAATTACAAGGGTTTGAGATATACATTTAAGTAAATGAAATTTTTTTTTTTTTGACATGCATCTTTAAAATATTTGTTATCATACCTAGAACACTTAAATGAGTTTAGCTTAGTTGTTATGGGCATAATATATGCAAGGTTCCTTTCATGTTAATCAAAGGTCATGAGTTCAATTTCATATTTGAGAATGCAATAATGTTAAATTTTCTCAAGGAAAAACTTTGACATCCATTGCGGTTCCACCTATCTCGAGAGATTAATTTCTACAATTGCAAGCAGATATACGAATTCACACAAAAAAACGCTTGTTATCATTTATCTTTTTCTAAAATATTTTTTATTTTATTTGACTGTACAATATATTAAAACTAAGGTATAAATTTAGTTTATTTATTTATTCGAAACCATAGTTGACTATCCACATAATGTCACCTTGTTGATAACATAAGATTAATCTCGTCCCCATGAGCTTAGCTCATTTGTTAAGGGATAATGCATAATTTGTGCAGGGGTCGGGGTTCGAACCCCGGACACCCCACTTATTCATCTTAAAAGGTGAATTTCTCTAGCCACTAAGCTATTTGACCCAAAAAAAAAACATAAGATTAATCTCCGCTCGTGAGGAGATCAAGTAAAAGCTAATCACACAATTATTATTTTTTGAAGAAGTAACCAACGCAGTTATTAATTTTGGAAGTCGAATTTGGGACACCAAGTCGACCCAAGTTCCATGGATGGTTACTCTACAATGCTAAACGGTATGAAAAATGTTGTTCACACATTTGATAAGGCTGAAATACACCTATAAAAGACGAAAATGCCACTCGGCAGTTAACTGTCGTCGGTTTCGTTTTATCTCGACATTTAACTGCTGAATAAAACCTCGACAGTTAAGTGCCACCAGTTCCATCGGCAGTTAACTGCTGAGGAAATCAATTATGCAGACAGTGAGTTCTGTATAATTCAACAAAGCCAATTTCGGCCAGTTTTTACCTGTAATTAAACCAAAGCATTTCCAAAGGCAATATAACTAATACAACATTTATACTCAAGCATAAACAAGAAAAATACATTACCTTTTACGGTTGTCCATAATTAAATCAAACCGACATTTGATTCAAATTACACTAATGTTTGAAATTCATCAAAACGTTAAAGAGTGTCCATAATTAAACAACACATTACAACTCATTACATGTCGTTAAATTAAATCCCTACTTACATTCTACGCAGTTGCATATGGAACGAACATACATATATAATATATTATCTTCCACCATATTCTGAAACACAAATCCGACGTTACTATCGTTGCGAATAAGCCAAGGCATATAGCTTGCCTTTTTCCATGCGTGTTCATCTCTATCTTCTCCTATGCCTATGCAAGGCATTTGAGCAAATAAGTGACGTGTATATTGATTTTCACCAAGATGCTAAAAATAAGTGTTAACTTGTGTTGTGCCTTCAAATCATCTAGTGAGTCGGTCGGCGTTATGATAACCTTAACTGTCTTTTTGAAAGAAGAGTACCGAACACGGCCTTCAATTTTTGCAACCTCAGGCATGTTTCACTTCACAAATGCTTTATGAAAAAAATCATACATTAGGATGGAATTAAGCGAAATGTAATAATCAAGAAAATGTATATAAAATGCGTAAACATTAATAAGGAAGAAATAAGTATGCACTAGTTTCACCACATAAAAGTCATAATATCATATATTTATATAAATTACATAATGTTAGTTATATATTGGCCACAAAAAATTGGCGTTATAAATTACATAATGTTAGTTATCATATATCGGTGTAATTTCTACCAAAAAAGGGACTAGCACCGACAAAAAAATCACTCATTAATGACCAAATGATTGGGATAGATCAAGTGAAATATAATCTTCCTCATCTTCCGCAATAACTTCAAATTGTTGCTTTGCTTTTTCGGAATTTGTCCAACAAAATAGTTCCGCTTTGTTTGACTCCTTTTGTGGTTGCGTCGGTTTCTCTCCATTTTCAATAATCACGAGCTTTCGGAAAAAATCATGTTGATCTAAATACTCATCTTCTCAAGTCATCGCCTCTTCATTCTTGTGATTGGGCCACTATGAGGATGATGGAGGTAGTGGACAACCATCATTCAAAAAATTAAGCATGAAATGATTCGGAATTAAGCCAAGGCACATAATGAGACTTTTTTGCTTAGCCGGTGGTGGCCCTCTTAGTGGGAAAAAAGATTTATATTTCCCAATTTCAAGATTTGTCAACAAGACCATACACCTTTTGTAATAATTAGCAATAATGTGTCTCATGTCCGAAAAAGTCAACCACTTATCAACATGTGCAATACCACTCATATTTACGGGAGGATGTAAGTCATTTAAAATGTTTTTTTAAATGCTTTATACTTGTTTTTTACGTCAAAAGTGTGTTGGTACCTCCTATGCTTGATGCTTCAATGATTTGGAGCAAGATTTGGTGAAAAGAATATTGGATTTGGGGGTTTACGTGGAAGAGGAAAGAAAGGTGATGATGAAATAGTGTGTAGGGGGAGCAAGTGGTTGTTTCATCACTTAACTGCCGAGGAATTCAAACAACCGACAACAGTTAAGTGTCGAGGAATAGTGAAAACGGTGGCAGTTAACTGCTGAGGGGTATTTTCGTCTTTTATAGGTGTTTTTCAGCCTCATAGCATATGTATGCAACAATTTTCAAACAATATTGGTTAAATTGAGTTTAGTTAAGTTTTGGTTCTTGGAAAAAGGCTTATGTAAAAATTTCAACCAAATAAACAATTTTAAAAGTTTAATTAGTATAATACTATATAAAGATTACTTAGTACTACTTCCCTAATTATAAGATCATCTTGAGAATTTTTTTTGTCCCTTTTTATATGACCATTTTGTTATTTCCAAGTACATTAACTATTTCTTTACATACATGTCTTTATTTATTATACAGCTTTTTCTTCTTCAATTAGCAATAAATAACATGTTGAAAACACTAATTCTCTCTCTTAAATGATAAAATTGTAAAAACAATAGTGATTATAAACAACTCAAATAAATATTGTCATTTTTTATGAAATTCTTTGTGTTTTTCCTATAATACTCTCACTCATTTATTATTTCTCTCTCTACAATAAATAGGTAAGAGTATTATTGATTAATCAATAATTAATGTTGCATTTTTTTTCTGACGTAATCAATGTTGTATTGAAACTTGAAAGTAACAAATAAAGTGAAACAAAATTATTTTTGAAAATAGAAGTAATGTGAAACGAGAGGAGTATAATACTACATATATGTGTACAATTCTATTACAAATGCATTTTATTTTATTTTTTGAAAAAGCTTATATTACAAATGCATTAAATGACATTTTGTCATGTGAATTAATGAATACGCTGTATTTTCCTGTGCAACACATCCTTATGCGTAAAATAATTGTAGATATTAATAATTAGATTCTAATTTTAATAAGATATTAGTAATTGTGTAAAAATAAAATAAAAAATAATAGAGGTATAAGAGGTTTTACTAGGGCTTTAGTAAAAAGAAACGGAAATTGGGGAACACGAAAGAAGGTGAAGAAAATTGATTGATGAACACGTTAATTAGGTGAATAAAACAAAAAGGGGTTTGTTGCAGTTGCAGAGAAGTTCAAAGCACGCGACAATGGCGAACATTTTGAAATCCAATTCAGGAAGAATCGCACTTCGTTCTATCGCCCAATCCTTGACGGCGGCGTCCACCGCAACTACCAACCACTCCTCTTCACTCCCATCTCGGCTCTCCTCCGTTCGATTTCTTCGCAGCGGTCGAGATCCTGTCTCAAGGTAGGTTAATTTCATTCTCACTGATCAGTAATTACGAAATCGAATTCATATTTTATTTTTATTGAATTTTTTTATTAGGAATTATGAAATTACTCCTCCGTTGAATTGGGGAGTTCGGATTGTGCCGGAGAAGAAAGCGTTTGTGATTGAGCGATTTGGAAAATACGTTAAGACTCTTCCTTCCGGAATCCATTTTTTGGTCCCTCTTGTTGATAGAATTGCTTATGTTCATTCGCTAAAGGAAGAAGCTATCAGTATTCCTGATCAGTCTGCTATCACCAAGGATAATGTCACCATTCTAATTGATGGTGTGCTTTATGTTAAGGTGTGTCTATTTTTTCTCTCTATAATTTTGGTTATTTAGACCTATGAAGCACTGACACCGGACACTGACACGTTGACACACGTAGTAATCTAAGAATCTAACATAATTGAATATAATCACATCTGTCGGTACTGGACACCTTCGACCAGAAGTGTCATGCTACTTTAGGCTCAGTTTACAAAATGAAAATATTTTTTATGTCATTTGTGTGTATTTTGGAAACCGTGAAAATGTCAAAAAACTGGTTTTCGAATCAGTATAGTTTAATTGTGTGCGTTTTTAAATGTTTTTTCATTTTGGAATGCAGATTGTGGATCCTAAACTTGCTTCTTATGGGGTTGAGAATCCCCTTTATGCTGTCATTCAGCTGGCTCAAACCACAATGCGCAGTGAACTTGGTAAGATTACTCTCGACAAGACCTTTGCGGAAAGGGACACGCTCAATGAAAAGATTGTGGTGAGTTTAGTTTTAATGAACTGGTTGTTTGGACTATGCTAGTGATTTACCATCCGTTCATCCTTTTCATGGAAGCATTTAGTTACTTCAGTTTTAAATCATACTTAAAAATCTTGTGGGTGCAAATCTAGCTCGGATAGCCGAACATAGTTTAATTTTGAAACAAAATAGTTTAATTCTGAAACAAATGCGCCTTTTCAGATGGAGCTTTAGGGATTTGGTTGAAGGATAACCTGTCTAATTTATAACTTGATAGTCCTGTTTGAATCTAGTTATATTAAGATAAGGAGGGAAAAAAATTAAAGGAATGAGACAAGAGCTAAAGAATGAAATATTATCAGATGCAGTGTGGCCTTAAGTCCTTAACTGATGATGATAATCTTTGGATTGGATTAAGCTAATTCATTTCAGCAACCTGACTTCAATACATTAAATACATTAAGTCTGTTAGATCACATATAAAGAAAGAGCACAAAGGGCATGAAACAACCAGGTATAACTAGATATTAACAAGTCTGCTAAATTATGCTGCAGTAGTAATTACCCGATATTAGAGCAATGGCTAGCTACAACAATTGAACCAGGAAAGAAATTACCACCAAAAATAGTCCTTGGAACTACCTTCACAGGACAAAGCCCTTTCAAAGAGAGATGACCTGTAAGCGTCTGCAAAACAACATCCAAAACAGAATATCTTCTTTCCCCTAGAACATCCATCAGCACTGTACGTGATTTGCTAACTAATTCTTCTCCTTTTCCTGCTACACCCTTATTTCTACTCTTGTAAACTATTGGGCCATTCACTACCTCACACCCACTTCCAAATTCAGCGATTTTGAAAGAAACTGGTACAAGTGTAGTGAAGGTGAACAATAGGATATTATTGATATAATCTCTGGAGCTAACTCCTTCTACTATAAACCGTTTAATCAACTTCCTGACTACAAGTTCCTCAAAATGTTCGGGTTTGCATGCTATCCCTTTGTTAGACCCATTCATTCGGTAAGATTGTATAACAACTGTAAGAAGTGCATTTACTTGGGCTATTCATCCTCTTCTTGGGAAAAGTGGGCCTGCTACTCATATACCAGATACTCTGAAAAAGCATCTCAAATATTACACTCAGCATCTATTTTATAGACCTTACAAGGGTAAACGCCCTAACAAGCTATTCTTTTTCCAAGTTGGAGCATGATAATCTAAAATTGAATGAAATCTTGAAATAGCAAGTACGAATTAATAATATCAAAAACCATATTTATGACATTGAAACTCTAAATAACGTACAGAAACTATCAGCCCAATCTACAACAGATTTTTGTTTGTGCATCCTTACTCGTTTGGACATGGTTTATCCGGCTTAGATGTTAGTACATAGCAATGACAACAGTGTTATCAACAGCGGATTATGGTGGCCAGCCATAAACCTGCTATATAAACATTGTGTTGTCGCCTATGGCAGAAATATGGCGTATATAATTGATGTTACTGCTTATGGTGGCTGTCACAAATCTGCCATACTAAAACGCCATGATCCGCCATGGCGGAATTTTAACAACACTACAGTAGATAACAAGCACAAAGCAACAGCTATGGACCTGCTCTTCCATACAGTGTTGCTGTCTTTGTTTAATATATAAAAAGTTACTCTTTCGTTATCTGCAGCCAAATTTAATAATTGTTAATCTAATTGTGAAAAAATTGTTGCAGGAGTCCATTAACGTGGCTGCCCAAAGTTGGGGTCTTGAGTGCCTTCGATATGAAATAAGTGAGTTTTTGACAATGTATGAACACTTATCTTTTACCTTTTACTCAACATTTTTTGTGTTATTTCTTTCGTGGTTGTCTTTCTGCAGGGGATATCTCTCCTCCACGTGGAGTGAAAGCAGCTATGGAGATGCAAGCAGAAGCAGAACGGAAAAAGAGAGCTCAAATTCTTGAGTCCGAAGGTAATCAATTTGATATTCCGACTCATCAGATGTCCAAGGATGACATTACATTATATCATCCTGAAATTAGTTTCAAGACCCATGTCATTCAAATTTGTAGTCCGTTTTTATGGCTTTTGACAACCTGTAGTGTTAAACAGGAGAAAGGCAGGCTCATGTAAACAGAGCTGAAGGAAAGAAGATGTCAGTGATCTTGGCATCAGAAGCAGCTATGGAGGATCAAGTTAACAGAGCGAGAGGTTAATTACATGTTTATATATTGGTTCCAACTTCCATTTCTTTGACAATATTATTCTCTAAGATAGCTTTTGACATCTGCTGGATTTGATGTGCTAACTCTTATATTCAATTTGAAACTTTTATCTATATTAGTGTGCTCATATGTAGAGTCTAAGTCTCTTTTGAGATGAATGATTTTCTGCATGCAAAGATGATTATTATTTTTTTGAAGAGGTGCAAAGATGATTAATTAGATTGGAACATTCTTACTTGAGTATTGACATGTGTTAGACTGTAACATGCCACCATAAATTTGGTGTTCAATTAGGGTGCTGTCATCATCTGTTTTCCTTATCCTTTCAATTTAAGCTTGTTTGATATTCCCTTACTACATTGTCAGTTCCACTTGATATCTTAAAAATCTTATAATAATTAACACCGTTCTTTTTCAGGTGAGGCTGATGCCATAATTGCCAAAGCAAGAGCTACAGCTGAAGGACTTAATCTTGTGTCACAAGCCCTAAAAGAAAATGGAGGACCAGAGGTGAGGCTATGCAGTTCTTTCTGTTGCAATTTTGTCATTATAAACATTTTAGTAATTTTGTAGCTTTTCATCCAAGTTTTACAATGTGTTGGCCGAAAGTTATGTATAGATAGCAACCTCCTCACGCCTAGAGATCCGTTTTTTGTTTACCAATGATGCTTGGAAATTTTAAACTTTAGATATCCTAGCATTCCACTCAGATAGACTAAACATGTGAGTGACTGACTACGTTTGTATAGACCAGGTCATTACAGTCATAATTTTCAGGGCAGAACCTAGTTGACCGTTTCTTGTGTAATGTTTGTTTTCTTGAAAACATTCAAAATGGGATCATATAACGCATGTTTGGAGGAAAATGCTCATAAACACGTGTTTGATTAAAAGTGTAGCTTTTGCATTACTTTGCAGTAAAAGATTTGCAATAAGGGACGTTTGTTTCATTATTGTGAAAATGGTTTCTGAGAATAATTTTTCAGGAAATTAATGGAGTCTTATTCTTGGGTATTTTGTAGAAAGTGTTTTGCTAAAACTTGTTATAATCTTGGCTATTATTTGTCAGAGTGGGGTATATGCTATAAGGGTAGTTACACAAATTTTATTCACACGTTAATGGAAACCTTTCCCGCCTCATTTTTTGGTAATGGAAACCTTTTTTTCCCACCTCCTTTTTTGGGAATAAAAACATGGGAAAGTGGAAGTTATTTTATTCTTGTGAATATTTTCTACGTGAGAATAAGTTTTGTACTCTTTAACAAACATGATAATCTATATTTCCAACTTCCAGATTCTTGGGAATAATTTTTACGGTCAGGAAACAAACTCACCCTTAGTTTTACTTCAAACTTACGCTTGAGATGGAAGTTTCCAAGCATAAATTACTTCTCTTCCATTTCATTTTGGCCAAAATTCATTTTTCAAAATCAAGGTAATTAATTTTGCAAATACTTGTCAAAACACACATTAAACAGGGTTATTTATGTTTAAGTTTGTGTTATTTGTGAAGCTCAGAAAAAACTTGTGAATCTAGTGTTAGAATAAGGGAAATATCTTATAATATCTTGATATTATGTTTGTGATTGAAGTATCTCATAGGATCGGTTTCTCAAGTTAGAGTATCTCAGAAGATCAGTTTTCATATTATTTTGTTATTATCATGATCTGTTTCCTTATTCAATTAGGATTAGGTCCTGTATCCCGATAAATTGGGGTTATTTCTTCTCTTATATAAATCCCCAGTCGTCATAACTTCAGCATCTGGAATATAAAATTTCCTCTTAATCAACATGTTTGTTTTATCATTGTTGAGTCTCGTGAACTAACTGGGAATGAATCTTTATTGTCATTTGGTTTGCAGGCAGCAAGTTTAAGGATAGCCGAGCAATATATTCATGCTTTCGGTAAAATAGCCAAGGAGGTAATAGCCTACAAAATGATTGACATGCAAGTTTATGCACTGCACAGTTTTCCCACTTTGAAATTTGTTTCATATTTGTTCTGTTCTTTTCTTTTCCTCAGGGCACCACAATGTTGCTTCCTAGCTCTGCATCGAATCCTGCTAACATGATGGCTCAAGCCCTTACCATGTATAAAAGCCTGCTTGGTAATGTTCCCAGTAATACGCACAGTGGGACCGCACCCCTTCCAATAGAAGGACAAAAAGAAGGAAATCATTCATCTGGTGAGGTTTATGAGAGCTCAACACCCCGTACTACAACTAGAGGAGTCCCAGCTCATCCTGGAACATCTGGGTTTTCGCTTCAGAGCCCGCCCCCCAAATAGGGAGTAGTATTTGATTTTACTGAACTTGCTGCCATTCTGATGAATTCATTTGTTTTTTAGTGTATGAAAGTTATTGTGAAATTGAGTTCAGAGTTTGGAGAGAGAGGTAGAAGAGTTTGGCGGGACTTTATTTTGTACTGCTAGCGGTTACATTGATCCCAGGATACACATAGTTTATAATTAGACAGTAGACAATGAATATATCTTTCTTCCTAACGGGCAAATTTGTGGAATAAGAAATGATTCTAGTATTTTCTTCCATAAATAATTTTTGTCTGCACACTCAGTAGTAGATGGTTGTTTGTGGCTTTGTGCAGAGCATGATACGGGCAGTGCTTCCCAACTTCGCAACTAGTCTATGTTAAATGTCAAAAGTAGACAGTATTTGCAAGTATTTACCAGAGTATAAACGTTATTGTTTTCGTTGGTAATTTACCTTGGGTGAAGTTTTTTGTTTAATTGTGAAAGAAATACAATGATTTGATATTCCTTTTGTGTACTTGTTATCCTAGTCCAGCATTAGGTATTCTATCTTTAAGGACCTTAAGTTCTATTAAAAATGCATTTGTTTGCCAGCGTTTGAATCGAATGCAATAGTACATGCTAGAGTAACGATTTAGCCAAGAATTCATTTCACTTGGAACGTTTTCTTGTAGTAAATCGTATCACATCAGTCATCATACCCTGTATTATAATGACTGAAAACATAATCATTCTGGCTAGATGATTTTGATACTACCTTCGCCCTACAGAAAGGAATGAATTAAAAGCCTAAAACACGATACCACATTAAGCGAAGGTTGAAACCTGAAGGATGCAAAGGAGTTGAAAGACGATAAACAATAAATCTTAACATATGTTACATCACCGACAATTATGCAAGATGTAAGCATGAAACATGTAGGAAATAAATTAATTAGTTTAACACTTGTATCCTCGTCCATATGGTTATGAAACAGATTAATAACCGTAGTTACTACCTCGATCTTTTATAGTAATATGTTTCGGCAATTTATGTGTATTAAAAATATTTATTTTGTGATCAGTATTGATTCGTTTTTCAAATACAGCTAAAAGAAAAATGGTTATTATTGGCAGCCGGATTTCACCGGTAACTGGTCAAAGCCATTACTACCGGCCATGATTCCGTCATTTTACAAGGTCGTTATAAGTGCTACTGATGGAAATTTCCGGTATAAACTACCTTTTTTAAGATTAAGTTTAAGGTTACCATGGCCTAGAGTCCTAGACATCTAGAAGCCTTATGAGGCTTTGATTACCATTACTAGCGGTTAGGGATAGTTTTTAAATCTATATTAAACCATAATGTATTTTACATATATAATAATCTGTAATATTTAAATTATGTATTCAATATTTTTGTTTTTTTTAAGGAATCATTCAATAATTGTCATTCAAAGCATGATAATATATTACTATAGTTCTCTCAAAAAAAATAATATATTATTATAGAAAATTACAGCACTACTCACATTTTAAACTGTTAATTTTATTTTATTTTTGGTAATATTAAACTGATAATTTATTACAAATATGAAAACTATTTTAACTTACGTTAGACAGAGCATAGTAGAGAGAAACGGAGAGAATAAGAGTATATTAGGAAGAAAAAGTAAAGAGAAGGTGCGAAATATCAGATATGTGTATATATAAGAAGGAGATATGAGTTGCCAGTAATCTTTTTATATTTGGTTCGTAATTTGTTTTTCTCATGTAGTCATATGGTTACAACTAACTAGTTCTCAATATATTCATCAAATATGTTTCCTCATTGCATACAATCATTAATTTGAGGCAATTTCACATTCAATAAATCTGTAATCATTTGATCAAGATCGGATGATGTAGATTTTAATTTAAATAAAAAAGGCAAAATAGTATTGGTAGTCAATTAACTTAATTTCAGGTAATAATTTGGTCATTTATCTTCTTTTTTCATTTCAATTTTTCTCTTTAGTCCATTTGCATATGGATTTTCAAGCTCCAAACCTAATATTCATACGCAAACATAGATGAAAGTCATAAGTTTAAAGATTGAGAGGCCATAAGAAAAATAAAACCATGGATTTAAAGTTTAAAATTCATATGCAAATGAACCAAAAGGTGAAAATGCAATGGAAAAAAAAGATAAAGGATTAAATCGTTACCTGAAATTAAGTCACAAGACCACTAATGTAATTTTACCAATAAAAAATATCGAATTTAAAATATGGATAGTTCGAACTCAATTCAATGACCACATGTGTATTAAATGTGACAAATTAATAACTCCATCGAACATAGGTTCATGCTTCCAATAACGATAGACCCATATCGCATGTAGTAACATGTTACAGTTTTACCGTGTAAGTGATCTAAATTGTTGATTTGAGATCGTACGATTTATATCTTACAATCAATAAATTAACTTTAAACAATCTCGAATTTATATAAGATTAGACGATCTGATATCTATAATTTAATCACACAATTACAAGAGAGAATCCAACAAGAACATATGCAAGATAACCCCTATTTGTAAAGGTCGTTGATTTAATAGTTTTACAAACTTGGAATAAATATAGATAAAGAATAACAGTGGAAGTAGTATGGACAATGAACATGTTTGATGAATATCACGCATGGACATGTTTGATCATATAGTAACATGCAAATGGAAGATACATTAGTTCGACGGAATCCAAGTTCGATTTATGATAAAAATGGTTTTTCGTCAGACTCTACTGACCACCCGACTGAAAAACATGCCGGAATGTTCCCCATAAAAAAGAGTTGATTCAAGAATGAAGTTGACAAACTCATTGACTACATTACCATTAACAATTCACTAATCCACTTACTCATAATCATACTCTAATCTAGTATTCTACAAGAAGACAAGAGATCCTCATAGATAGTACTAAAAAATTAAAAAAGACCAAAGAAAACTGAAAATGCAAGAACTATAAGCCATACAATATGTAAGAGAAGAAACGCTTGAGCAGAGAGAGGAGCCGAACCGCCACTTCCCACTTCACAAAACCCCATTTTCCCAACTTTTACACCGGCACACGCCGCTTCTGCACAACCACACCAATACGTCACGCCGTCAACCCCGCAAACAGGGTCCGTCCGGAAACACTTCACAGGGCACCATGATGACGCCACCGCACCTGCGCACACGTTCTTCCCTTCTCCGCTTACTTGCGACGGTAAACGTATCACCGACGACGATGACAACGACGACGACGACATGTCTTCTGCCACCACCAACACCATCAAGAAAATTGAAATGACGATTATTACGTCTGAAATTCCGGCCATGCCTTATTGATCGGAGAGAAGATAATTTCCGTAATGCTTGCCGGGTGAACTGGAGAAGAAAATGGGATATATTTTCTCGATTGAAAAGATGAATTTTCTTGATTGAAATTGAAATCGAAAAGACGAATTTTTTGTGAAAAAGAGAGATTGTTTGTGAAATGGGGCTAAGTTGATAATAAATGTTGAATACAAAAAGAGATGAAATATATATATTTATTTTTTTGCAGTTTTAGAATAATCTTTTTTTTCTCTTTTTATTTCTTGTTGAGGGAAGCACAATCCTTTCTTAACAACTAAGATTATGAGTAAAAAAGAAAATTAATAACTTAGATTTAATTACTGTACATTAAAATAATGGATTGCCTTAAAAAAATTATTAATGGATTAATCCCCCTTCAACAACAAAAAACAAAGGATTTATCCATTGTAAAAAAAAAGGATTGGAATTAGGTAAAAAAATATTACAGTACATTAATGAAGAGATTTGATTCATATGCTTTGTTGGTGTAAAATTTATATCATCGATTAGTTATTTATGGGTGTTATTTAACTAGTTACGTCTTAACAAAAAAAGATAATAACTTGTTACATTTAATTTTAAATGTGATCTGTTCTAAAATACATTTATGGTTGATTTTGGTTTTGCTGGGTACAACATTATACGCGTGCAATTAAAACTCTTCATACTACCTTACAAGTAGAAAAAATAAATAATTTGTGGTTACAAGTAAAAAAAATAAATTCCTTCAAAAAAAAAGCAGAAAAAATAAATAATTTGTGGATTGTGATCCCTAGTTTGGTGCTAGTTTTGTAGTTCTCCTTTTTTGGTTTCAATTCCCTTTGTAATAAAAAAATATAAATAAGTAAATACGTTTACATTGGAAAAATACAATAAAATGTATTTATAGAAATAATTAAAATAGAGAATATATTTTATGGTATAATAAGTTTTCATAAATTGAAAAATTACATATAAAAATATAAGTTTTCATGTATTGACCATTTATGTATAATGTCTTTTTTTCTTCAAAAAAATGTATAGTGTTTTGTTTTAATGAATAGTATATGTTTAAAACGTCAAAAAAAAATAGTATATGTTTAATGGATTTTTTAATGTGAACTCATGAATTTAATATTTAATAGTTTTTTAAGCATAGTATATGTTTAATTGATTTTTGCTCATGAATTTAATGTTACTTAGGGATATGTGATATGTTGAAATGCAGGTTCGAATCCGAAATTTACCATTTCTCAACACTTAGCGTATTTGTGAGTTTCGTTACTAGCATTTTTTTTAAAACAGTTAAATAAAAGCTAGACTATTTTTATAAAAAAAAATAAAAAAAAAAAAAACTTAATGATTTTTGCTGGAAAACCATTTAGTGTTTGAAAAATAAGAACAATTGATATTTTATTCCATAAATAGTTTGATTTATTCATTTTTTTTTTAAAAAAATTATAAAATTACTAATGAGATGATTCTGTTCCTAATTATATAATATTAGGAATTATAAGATTATAAAAAATCAATTCCTTATTATATACATACTTTTTGTAGAACAACTCCTTATTAGTATATAAAAAGATGAATTACGTCATAATTTAAGATTTAAATATCCTTTTAGGCTATGTAAATACTATGTACTTTTCGTTTGAAATTTATGCTAAGAGAAGAAGAAAGGAAATAAACATTTTTAGGCAATCTCTTAAATACAATCTTTAAAAACACAGCCGTAATGCCAATATACAATCTTAGAAATCACCGCTGTAATGCCATATATAGGATCGATACAATATTATTTTTACTATAAAAATATGACATATCTTCTCTTTTCAAAAATAAAAAGGTCCTTTTAAGATATCCGTTCTTTCAAAAAAAGAAGGTATTATCAGTTATTATTCACTGCTCCATAAGTAAAATTTAAATAAACGTTCAAAGAGGAGCTTGTCGAAAAACAAAATATAGGGAGGAAAGCAAGGAAATATATTATTCAAAGAGTGCCCAATAAGAATTAGGGAGAAAATATATGGGGAGAAAAACAAAATAATTTGTACAATAATAATTGGATTTTATTTCTTGTCCAAAAAAAATGGATTTTATTTAAACAAAGTCCAGTTAATCCAAATAAAAAATCGAGCAGGGTCATACTAGTCTATTAAGCTTCAATCAAGAGTGCCCAACACCAATATCTCCATATAATAATTGTAAAAAATTAACAATGATTGCCTAATTTATAATTTTTGCTCATAAAGTGAACCTCCAACTATGCCACAACCCCAACCCCAACCCCAACCCCAACCCCAACTTTAGAAAATAGAAAATGCATGGAAGAAAACAAAGAGACATAACAAGAAGTGAGGTCAATTGTTATAATGAATTTAACGACCATCTATACATACGTAAGAATCGGGTTTATTTTGGTCACAAAACATCCTCTTTACCAGGCTAATTTCCTTCTTTTACAACCCGAAAATTGTTCCTAAAATTTAAACCACAAATACAATGCAGCTATATATATTTTACCCTTTATTTTTCCCCTTAATTAAACCACACACCTCCCTTTCACTCTCTTTGTTTAACAATCTAAATTGAATCATGGGAGGTTGTGTGAGTACTCCTAAGGATTTTGCTGTGAACGAAGGGGAAGCCCCAGTTGAGGTTCCAACCTCACCAAAGAATGCTGGTGGCGAGACTGTTGCTCAGGTTCTTTTTCTTTCATTTCTCTCTCTACATCTCCCAAAATATTCTTTTACATGCACACAGCTACAAAAGATGTTACTATTAATTTAGGGATACAATTAGAGAGCAAATGTGAAATCTGTTGCCAATATTAGCTATTAGTGATTTTTAAGAGTGATTTGTTTAAAAAAAAAGAAGGTTAAAATCACTTTTTTAATGTTTTAATTATGTATATGTAAGTTCTTTTCAAAAGTTATTTTGTTCAAAGAAATTAATTCTGTGCTTAAAATAAATTTTTTGATTAATTTGTGAGAGAGAGAAAAAGCAATTTTCAATGAATGAATGAGAAATATGAAATCATATTTTATCATTTTAAACAAACACAAAATTATTTTTTATTTTCTTCTAAATCGTTTTATATCAAAATCGCTTATATTTTAATTTGTAACAAAACAATATTCCATAGAATTTTTTTACAAATCTATCTATAAATTGGTCACAAATCTATCTAGCTACCAATTAAGAATATTGATTTTGAAATTGGTTTATCAAAATAATTTGGTATCTAAATAGATTGCTAAATATTAAATTTTTGTATTAACATACAAATATATGTGTGCTCACGATGTAATTTTTGTTTTTAGGAAATGAAAATTATTAATAATATGATGACGTTTATGGTCTTTTTACAATAGTTTAAGATGGAATTTGAATCATATTCATTGAAACCATAAAGTCAAGTTTTTACGGCTGAGTTAACACATTTTGGGCTAAAAATTTGAGTTTGTGCATGATTGTTCGAGAGATGTGTCCATGTAATTTTAAGAAATGAAGTTCGAATTCAAATCCCCTTATATATTCCATTGTAGAATGGTCACAATGTCGTTTAATTAATGATAATTTTCTCCATCCCAATCTTTTTTAAATGTATGTGGGATGATTATCTTTAATTTTTTTTATCTATTAACAAAAGTAAGTAATGACACCCATTTGGTGGGGGGTTTATGCAGGAGAACACCAAGGAAGTAGTTGAGAAGAAAGATGAGCCTTCTGTAAACTCATCTGAGCCTGCAGAGAAGGCAGTAGAATCCAATCCAGAGGAGGCTGCTATTGTGACCGCTGAAGCAGAAAAGAAAGAAGCTCAAGTTGAGGAACCAAAAGCAGAGGAGACAAATAAAAACCTTGTGACCCTGTGAAAAGCTTGAGTATATAATGTCTAAATATCCTGAGCCAAATCGAACTCATGGTGTGTTCTAGGAAGTTGTAACATGGCCAAGGGATTGTTTCATTCATAATTGTTACACTTCTTAGAGCATATCAATTCAGAAATAGTATATTTGTTTTATATTTATGTTAACTGGTTAAATTAAACTACTATTTTGTTTTCTTTGTTTTGGCTCAACTACTTTTTTTGTTGGCCATAGAGAAGTTAAGTGTTTTTTATTGATAAAGAAGTGTTTTGTAGGCTAAATATATATTAAGTAATAAACTACAAAAGAATTATAAAGAATCTACATTCAAACGTCATCTTATCTTATCTTATCTTATAATATTTAATTCAATACAACAATGCACACCAAGCGCAGTTGCTTCTTTAAGTTATTTAACCGATTATAGTTGACACATATGGTTATATTTTTTGCTCACACCAATTGAGTTGTGACTGTTGGGATAAGCTTGTAATTACAAACTTAAGTGAATCATAAAAATAAAGTGAAAGAAAGAGAAGAGAGAAAATTGAGATTAGAGAGAAAACATAAAAGTGGTTACTTAATTGTAAAAATGTTCATTAAACTTGAGTAACCGACTCATGCAATAAAATATGTGTCTTTTATACATAATGCACTTGCTCTTATATAGAGTGGGATATGCTAACTAAATTTATTGCTTGACTAACAAGTAAACCATATGATCAAGTTAATCTCTAACTAGCACAATCTAATCTAACTATTTACTAAATAATCTATTGACGAGTATATTTGGACCACTTAAATTATTGGTCCAAGTTAGACCAGTTTTTTTTACCATTAGATTAAATCAGCCCACCAAATATTATCATGGTTTGTCTATACCACATCCATCTCTCTCTGTGTCTCTCGAGGAATCATAGAGAAAAAACTCGTCGGGGAGGAGTTGCTTCAACCGTCAAGTTTGCTTGAATGGAGGTAGATAACATTGTTGTACTAATTTTTTTTCTATTGACCGAGTTCAGGATTCCAACTCTTGATCCATATACTCATACTCATTGAGTGGTTAGGGAATTTGAAGATGGGTTTTAGGTTAGGCGATGGAAGATGAGTTTATGAACGTGCAGTAAAAGTAAGTCACGTGCGGGAATACAGTGGTGAAAGAAATCTGGGAGACCAAATTCAACCAATTTTCATTCAACGACACAAAAAAAAAAAAAAAAATATGTGTTGATTTTCTAGGTTCTGATTCATTGAGAGAGCAATGAGAGTGGGAGAGAAAACACAAGTTTTTATCATTACAAATAAAGCTCTTGCATACGCGGTCAATAGTCTGGTACACTAAAGCTCTCACATACGCAGTCTAATATATTATTCTACTCTCTCTGGTCCTATTTACAAGAGAAAGTTGACTTTTTAGATACATTGAATAATGTATGAATCTAGTCAAGAACCTAAACCAAATACATAAATTATTTAATGTATTTAAAAAGTAAATTGTTTCTTGTAAATAGGACCGGAGGGAGTATTTTGGTGTTTCGCACACAGTCTTATCATGTTTTTGTCATACACATCTTCTGGAACTCTGATGATGATCTGGGGATTCATCCATGAGGGGAGAAACACACAAGTTTTTGTCATTGCAAAAATGAATCAAACTACATTAGAATTTTTTTTTTCAAATTTAAATCAATGTTTTTTCATGATCATCGTATTTTATGATCAAAGTTTTATTTTTCTTTAAATTGATAAATGTTAATAATTAGTTGTTAGATTAATAGATTAGTTTTTTCTCTTTTATTAGGTTTTGAATTCATGATCTTCAAACTCTCATAACCTTGGCTCAAATTTATAGATGAAAGTTAATATCCAAAAAAAAAATTAAATATGATTGTGGGAACTTCTAACAAGGATAACAACAATAACAAATGACAAGAAAAAGAAGACAACCAAATGATTCTTTGATTTTTTTAATCCAAGGGGGATATACTAGTATAGTCAATGGACAGACCCATTGTCATCTGACGGAGCAACTTGTTTGACAGGTTCCTCCTCTTCTTCATTGTTCTCTTTCACAGCCAAAACCATCAAAACTAACAATAAGGGATAGCTTAATGTAGTTAGTATCCAATTCACAATCAACTGTGCCATTGGAGACACATTATGGTTATCAATTTGCCATGCAACTGCAGCCCCCGCACTTTGTATTCCTTTATAGAATCCAGTGTACCTGTGTATATGTAACAATCAGTTCTAGTAGTACTTCAATGGTTTATTCCAAATTTCATATATCATATTAATCAATACTAGTGCTCCACAAGAAATGCTAGTTACTAAAAATACAAATTAGTGCTGGTTCTAGTTAATTTCCAAATTTCAATTATCATCATACTCCACAAGAAATGCTAATCACTAAAAATAGTACTAGTTAATTTCCAAACTTTGACAAGAAATAGAAATTACTCTAAATATTTATTAAAAACAAAAAATGGAAGGGCGGCTCATGTGCACTAAAACTCTCGCATATATGTGAAAAGGTCCCACCATTTTTGGTACTTTTGCGTCAAAACTTTCCTTTTTATTAACAAACATAAATACTTAATGCTACTTACCAATACCAATATACTTTTAGACTAAATTGTAATATTGTATTCAGTGCAAAAAGTACATCATTTTTTAAAATGAGTCTACTTTGTTCCGTAACTACAACTGTGACTCAAAGAACCTGCTCACAAGCTAATCAATTTTGATGAAAAACACTTTAATGAGTTAAAAATATATTTAAGGTGGTATTTAATTTTACTAATAAAAAATTCCTACAGCTTAGATAATTCTTTGCATATTTTTCTTGAGCAAAAAGTAACCCAAAAACAAATGGAATAGCTAATTAATCAAATATATAATAATAAAATCAAAAATAATTTAGTTTGCAATATTACCTGCTAAGAACTTCAGAGTCATTAGCCAGTGCTCCAATAGACCAGTAAACCATACTCTGAAACATAGCATCTAACAACCCAAAAGAAAAATACAAAACAAAAGGACCAGCAAAATCAGAACCAGACTCCTTAAAATCCAAGACCTTGCCTTGTTTATGTTTAATCTGATTAGCCAATGCACCACCCCATATAATAGATCCAAGAACAGCAACCACACTAATCCCCACAATCCCTCTTTTCTTTCTGCTCTTGAAACTAAAATCCATAGTGTAACCAATCCCAATTGACCCTATCATTTGTGCTCCCCAATAGAACACATTGTTCAACCCTCTTGTTCTCAAACTAAACTGTGTCTTATTAACATGATTAAATTGGTATGTGTAGAAAAAATTACTAGACCAGGCAGCAGGTATCATGAGAAGCATCTTCCAATTGTAGAACAGTTTGAGAATCTCCACACACTCAGTTGCAACATTTGAGTACAACATATTTGTACACTTTGTTCCATCATCACGAACAACTTTACTGGCAGGTAAAATAGTGAGAGACAAAACAGTCCCTAGTGACATAAAAGCCATAAATCCTATATAAGTTCCATCATTAACAGTAGCAGCTTGATCACCACGATTGTAATTAAGAATAAAAGGAATTAAACCACCAATAACACCACCCATGTTGAAAATACTCCAGAAAATTGAAATGTAAGTTCCTTTACGATTCATGGGTGGGTAAGATGTCATAATAGCACCTTGTGCAGCCCATAATAGTCCTGCTCCGATGCCGAGAAGGGCGCCGGCAACTATGGCAAAAGCTTGGTGTTGTTTATGATTATAGTAAAGGAAAGAACCAGCGTAGAGTACATAAGTGGAACAACCTGCGAAAAGAGTTAAGTGAGGTCCAAGGATGTTGTAGATGCCACCACCTAGGATACCAAAAACTGCAAAGGTTGTGTAAAGTGCGGTTAAGGCGTTGTTGGAAGCAGTTGCGTTGACTTGACCACCACCACCCATTCCTGAAAGAGCGTTGAACATGCCTGGACAACAAAAACAAACTAAGCCGATAAGGATTATTTGTGAAAGAGGTGAATTGTATCTGAAAAGGTGTGATGAAGTTTTTGTGGTTTCTGGTGGTTGAGTGGCTGATTCTTCATATTCAACGACACCACCCATGGAAAATTGTGAAAGAGAGATTCAAAATTGGAGATGAAGAATGAAAAGGGAAAGAAACAATTTATGGAGTTGGAGATTGAGATTTGACCACCATAATGTGGAAAATTTTGCAGTAAATGCAATTAAAAATGTGACAAATTTGGAGTTAAGTTTTTTTGTTTTTTTTTACAAGCGAAACATTGTCGTTACAGTGTCAATTGTTGTCACAAACATACGAACCATATGTTCAATAGGCTTACGCAAAGCATGTATGTCTTGGTTAAAAATGAATGAACATGGCAATTTCATTCTTTATTGATTTTGATGAAAAGATGGTGACGTTAAAAAGTGGATTTTAGATAGATAGATTAAACACTAGTGCAATACACAACCAAAACCTCGTTTATCTCGGATTCTAATCAAACATTACGAGTCTTATTCTTAAAATAGCGGTCAAAATTTCAACTCCGAAGAAACGGAATGAAACAATTTTCCCTTAAACTAATTATCCATTACTATTAAAAATGGATTTTCATTGACAAATCAGTAAGACAATCTTTGATATTGACACTGAAAAAGAAACTAAGTAACTTTAGGCGAAATTCTTATATTTCTTTTATCAATCATCATTATTCATCATTTCATAACTTTGTGTCAAAAAAATTATTGTATAACTTTTTACATTATCCTGTCAAAAAAATATATAATATATTATATCAATACAAAAAAAAAACTTTTTTCAATAAAACAAAGAAGTGAAAAATAAGTGAAAACACCGAATCACTAAAATATTTACGTCTTAATATGTTTTATCTTACAAACACCCCTTAAATTTACACACAACAATGAGATAATGACTCTTGAATGAAAGTATCAAATCTAAGATAGTTGATGTTAACAATTGGGTTATCTCTTATGGAAATTTTATCCCAAAATTTATTAATTATTAAAAAAAAATTGGTATCAACATTTTCTTTCTTTATAGGGAAATTATTAAATTTTTGTTAAACTTTTTTTTTGGTATCAACTTTTTCTTTCTTTATAATTATAGGGAAATTATTAAATTCTTTTGATAAAATATAAAATAGTTATAATGAATATATACTTTCGTTTATATTTGATCTTAGTTTTAAAGTTACTTTTATAAAAATAAAAAAAAATTAAAAAAACAGTCTGCCCTGGTTTTTTTTCAGTGAGAGAAGATCTACATTCTCTCTAAGTTTTCTTTCTATTTCACTCATCGAGAGAGGTGGTTTTAAGTCATTTTTTGACCTAGAATTACCGCACTGCATCTTTTTTTCTCTTTCTTTCAATTTAAATAAGTGATTTTCACATATATCAAGTTTTTTCTTTTGTATTTTTCGTGATTTCGTCGTCTGAGTGTGGCGTTGTGTTGTTCGTCGTCTTGTGCGACATTGTTTGATTTTACATCTTGTTGTGCAGTGTTCGTTTGGTTCCTATTGAAAGATCAACTTCAGACAATCAATGATTTAGACATCAACATTGCAAATCCGGAAGCATGGGTATTCTGGTGATTTAGTTTTTATCATATTATTTTGTAGGCATTTTGTCGTTGTATGCTATTAACTTGGGTGTTGTGGGTTTGTTCGCATATTCACCCTTTACATTTTAGCGATATTGATCATGTTATTGTCTCTAATGTATTCTATCAATTTGAATGAATGAATATCGTTTTACTTTTCTAAAAAAAAAAAAAAAGAAGTTATAATGAATATATCATGGTAATAATTAATGAAAATCATTTTTATTTAAGAAAGTTTGATACTCTGTTAACAAAAGCATAATCATATCCTTTGGTTGGTACTACTTGCTAGTCCACCGTTCATTAACCTTGTCTCTACATGAGAAGGGGCCAAATCTTCATCTATGTTGTTTTCATCGTTTCTTTATAATAAAAAATTCCTTCTGCCCAAAACTCTTTTTATTAAATGTAACAAAATGTTTTGGGACACAGAATTTGACATCTAATGTTGTATGCAATCACGGCCAACCCTTAGGGGTGCTAACAGCTCTATGAAGTTAGGCCTTCAAAATTTTGGGACCCAAAATATTCTTTTTTATATATTATGCAAGTAAAAATGGCATTTATATTAGTAACTTTATCCTTATTTTATCAAGTGAATTGCGGTGATCTCGTTTGTGTATTATACATCCATTATCAAGTGAATCTCGTGTAAAATCAAATGTATTGTGCAGCAACAACACATCGACATATTGTTGACTCTTATCACTAGAGTAAAGAGATTGCATCCAACAATGCAAAGCAAGTAAACTCGTATAGACATGATCATATGCCTATCTCTATCACCTGATTCATCATTGGTTCACTATCGAGCTACAAGGCTTGTGTTTGATGAAACTTGCAGATTTCAAGAAGTCAATTGTAGGTTATTGAGTACCTTTCAATTTTTTGCAGTCACTATAAACATCTTCTATGTCCAAACCATGTAACTTGTTAAACAACGTAACACTGTCTTCTTTGCTCATTAGCTTTCGATGGTTCATCATCTTACCATGCATAGCAAATGTAAAAGGCATAACACATCATTAAGTGTGATGGTCATCTCACCAAGGGAAAGGAAAAGTTTCTAGTCTCTTCATGCCACCGTTCTGTCAACGCCGTATACATGCTTGGATAATCCATCTAAAAGGGGTGCAAATAAGCGCAAAAAGTTTGGAAGTCACCACCACATCTGAAAATCATGTCAGATGATGCGACCGTTTATCTTGTTTGTTATTCTCTTCATGTTGTTTATGCATTTTAGTGGTTTCTCACGTTCTGAAAAAGAAATAAAAAAACAAAACGAAAACATAAGAACAATCATACAAATGCACAAACATAAAAGCATACAAATGTACAAATATTAAAAACAAATATAATTAATATGCAAATCTACTTGTATCTCCCACTCATGTCTTGTGTGCTACGTGTTTAGTGAAATTAGGCAATAAGGACCAATATGAAGGTCCACCACCAAAATGTCATCGAGACATCCTCCGGGTGGTGGTGGTTGTGGGTTCTGTGTGGTGGTGGTGTTGGTGCATGTGGCTCTTCGCGTACAGAGTGGTGTTGGTGCATGTGGCTCTTCGTCAGTCATATCTACAACAACCAACATAAAAAACATATATTAAACATTCGGAAAAAACATTTCATCAAAACACCTAGATCATAAAATTAACATACATTTTTTAAATTATTATTTCAATACCATATTGCACTAATTCTTAAACACATTAACTTCAAATAAGTAAACCACATTCGAATCCATAGTCCTATACAAGTAACTTCAAAATCCCTAACTAAAAAGTGAAAGAGAATATATAGAGTTTGAGAAATTATGTTGTTACTTGTTGTTTGATTTTGATGAATGTTGTTTGAATTTTTGAGTAAGAAAAATGTGAATGAGAGAAAGTTTGAAAAAGTGGTTTGAAACTTAAATATAACTAAAGTTGTTCGCAAATTTGAACTTGACCGATCACGAGACGAGTTACATCCCAAGAGATTCAAGAGTTACAGAGAGGTAATTTTAGGATTTTGAGGAAACTGTGAGCAATTTAACAGTACTCACTCTTAAAAGAAATTTCACAAGAGGCGGACGGTGGTACTTGAACGTGTCAAGTGTCCATTGGAGAATAAAGTCTCCGCTTCCTACCCCATCTTCTCTCGCTCCACAGTGATGATAAATTAAAAAATTGGTTAGAAGTGTGAAAGCTAGGGCCACCCAAGAAGAACGAGTGACCGTTGGGAACACGTGACAAACAAGCCATAATAAAATTAGTTTCATACTGTACTACTTTATTTTTATTTTTATTTTTAGTTGCTTGCAGTTTTTTCGATTATTACAAAAAATAAAAAATAATTTTAAATTAATTACAAGATAAATTTGTACCTTGTGAAAATAAATGTGTTTGACATTAACTAGTTTCTCTGGAGTAATGAATCAAAATTATGTTAGAGATTAATTTAAATGTGATGATGATGAGATGATGGGTTAATTAAGAAAGATGGTTGGATCCGTTGGTTTATCCAAAATTATAGGTGAGGTGAAATTAAATTTATGAGAAATTTGGGTTGCATTTAGTCCTACGTGGAACGTCAACCCCACATGTGTAAAGTCACGAGTGCTACCAGCATTCATTCAGCGTTGAGTATCTATAATTACTATAAATAAATAAATACCTTTCATTCCTTTCTCTTATTTTCTTTCTAGTTTCATCTAACTAGCATCTGCATTACATTAGGTTCATTCTTAAGAGACAGATATTTCTCTTTTTGTTTTTTCTTATAGGTTCTGTATAGGAGAAAAAATATTCTGTTCGGGAGCTTCACTTTGCTGAAGACCGTGCGTGTAAGTTCATTTTCTTTCTTCATCTTTTTTTCTCATTTTTTTCTTCTCCACGTTGTAGTATTCATGTGTAAAGCAATTCTGATTTTGATTTTCATGTTAGGTTTTCTGGGAAGTTGAATATCAACAAAGGTATTTTGTCGTTTAATTGCTTAAAAAGCGCGCGTGTTCATATTTGATTATGTAATTATTTGTTATTTATTTATTAATTAAATTAAATTATTAATAAATTCAAACCCCACTTGGACTCGGTTTAGATCTCTGACGCATGTGGGGCTGTTTGTCACGTGTCAATCAGTGGTGTATTAGTTACATGTAATTTTGTTTTAGCCTTGTAAAAATTAGATTAGATTCTCAATTTGCGTTTTATGATATATCAATATATTCATATATCAATATATCAGTCACCGTGATTTTGCAAAATTAATTAGGGTTTCTCATTTAATCTTTTAGCCAAAATTGATTTACAGGTGTAAAATTTATTTTGACATTTTTGGTTGTTCTCGAATAATTAATTTTGTTTTCATTTGATTCTAACTTAAAAGCAAGAAATTAGAATTTTTGATTCTAGAATTGATTTTTACTATCAAATGTATTGTTCAATTCACTTTTACTTTTCCCTATCTAAACATAAATAATTTGCATTACCGTCACTTTTAATGAGAACCAACTTTACCATCAATTTTTGTGATGGCAGAATCAAACACACACGGGTAATCTAGTAGGTAAATTTGGAGAAATGATATTTGAACATTCATTTGGTGACAACTTTCTCTCTCATATTTACATTAATTTTTTTACTTTATCTCTTTATTGCTATAGTTTCCGTGTCAATACTATTTTTTCTTTGTAAGTATAGTTGTCAAATAAGTTGTCATCAAATTGGTTGTTCAAATAGCACTCCTCACAAATTTATGTTGAGCTTGACTGAATTTGTACTGTTGTGGTGAGCTTTGCAGACTATAGACTATCCAGGCAAGGCCTTGAAGTTGGAGTGTAAAAGATTACTTAGGAGTGAGTTGCTGTTTTCACTGAAGAAATGGAGGTATATGGAAAATCTGTGGTAGCAGCTCCTGCAAATGCTATTTACCTGTCGAGTATTTTGGGCCGAGAGAGTCCGGTTCCTGGTCACAAATGCGACTGGAAGTGCCAAAACGAACATGTTTTTGGAAACATGTATCGGTGCAAGTTAACAGGGCTGACTCACATCTGTGATAAAAACTGTAACCAGAGAATTCTGTATGACAATCACAGCTCCCTCTGCCGAGCCAGTGGTCAGATTTTCCCACTTACACCGACAGAGGAACAGGCGGTGAGAGGCGTTCGAAGGAAGCTTGATGCAGAGAACACGCCTACTGACGGTTGTGGTTTAAAGCGCAGACGGGATACCCAACGCCATCCTTCTCCTTTTGAGAAGTCTTTTGCTGCTGTCAGTCCTATTTGCAGCCAAGTTGGAGATGGCATGGATATGAGCTAGATATATAACATCTTTTCGCTTGTCCTGTCTTTTGTCCTTTTTTTATCAGATGAGTATGAATAACAGAACTTGAACAATTATGGATTACTTACCGTGGACACGTTGTATGTCCATCTTTCTATTGTTGGAACTCTTTATTTCTATATTAATGTAATGTGGTGATTAATGTAGCTTAACTGTTGAATGAGGATTTTAGCAGGCTCTATTCAGTATTCAGTTGTATGTGAGAGATCTGAGTTGACTTCAGATTCTTGCTAGTGAGAAGAGGAATGTATCTAATTGCAGTTGCATTTCCTTAACCCTTTATGATGTTTGATATTGATTTAGGACCTGAATAGTGTATTATCAACAATGTACTTAATTGTAGACCTTATGTAGCTGTCTGTTAAGTGTATCTAGTCTTATTCCAAGTTCCAACATTATGAAATATTAGACCCGTTGAGTTTGTCTTCCATAGTATTCTCTATTTATCGCATGATTGAAATTTGAAAGTGATGCCCTTTATTTGAGTTTTTTTGCCAATTTCAATGCATGAAGTTTTCTTTTATTTTTAAGTTCAATAAATTTTTTACCACTGTTTATTTCTGAATTTCAACAGTTATGACTTATGAGCCAGATTGTTACATTTCATATTAATTCTTGAAGTTCTCTTTCTCTCTCACCAAGTTGCCTTTTCTCTTCTCACTGCTACCCTTGTCTATCCATTGCACACAGCCACAATAGAACCATTCCTTGGTCCTTTACTCATCAATTATAATAAGCAACCGTCTTTCTTGACCATTTACCTTTCGATTACAATCCTTATTCACTCCTCTCTGTTGAGAATCAGTAATGTTAGGTCCTTTTTTTTCGACGAACGTTCCTTCTTTTTATTGGGAGAATTTTTCTAATTTTTTATATCAGTTTATTACATCTTGTTTTTACCACGAAAGAGGAGCAGTTTTCCGATGTTTTATGTATTTTAATTTTGTTTCCTGTTGCTGCTGCATTATACACGTTAACAATCCCGTCATGTTATCAGAATGCCACTGTCCAAACCATGTGCAAGTATTGTGTTACCTAAATTATGTTATACAGTATTAACATCAAACTAAGAAGCCAATTACTCTTTAATTTATGAATTGTGCAAATGACTCCATTGTTGTCTCTGTTTCTGGAATTAAATTAGGGGTAATAAATATATCAATAGATTTTATATTTATAGCTGAATTAGGACGTTGCATGTATTGGGTAGCCACATCATGTTTCAAATGAGTCCACATATTGGGGTGGGGGGCCTTTAATAAGAGTCATATTACTGTAATTGGTGTCTATTCATGTTTCATGAGGAGTCGTAGCTTTTCAATCGATGTTTAAACATGTTCGTGAAGAATCACTTCCTTCAAATTAATATCATTCTAATTGGTAGCTGGGGTGGGCACGCGTCCAAATCAACATGATGATTGATGACCTGACCAACTCAATGTAAAACAACTAGGTTGGTTCAAATAATAATTGTTCAATTTAATTTGCATTTTTCCAAACCCGTTATGTATGATTCCTGTTGAACAAATAGAACCCGATGAATCAAAAGAAAAAGGCCACTTAATATGGTGGAAATGATGAGCAGTGATAATATTACACTTGAGAACCCACTGGAACCAGCTGTCTAGTGCAGATAAATTAAAAGAAAAGATAGCAAACAAATTGAAATAACATTTTCCTTTAAAAAAAATTGAAATGACATTGACTGGAAAAGTAAATCACAATGAGTGTATCGAAACATGATAATGAGGAACATAACAAGGAATTGATAATAACTCATTCCGCAGACCATATTTTTAAATTTTCCTGTTTGGGGTTTGGTAAGAATTCTAACATGTCGCGGATTTACCATCTCTGTCATTAGTAAATTGATTCAGCATCTCTACTTTTAATTCAAGAATTAGTTATTTAGTACAGGCATATACAATAAATGATAAAATCTTTCTTTGACTCATTTCTTAGGCTTTGCCCTCTTGGAACTTGGAGCTTTCTTCTTTGCTGTCTTTGGCTGTGATTTTCCTCCAGTATTTTTACCTCTTTTCTTTTCAGCACCCTGCATCGAATTTTCAGCAACTAAATATGTATGCACCAGCAATTTCAATTATAAATAAGGACAGGTCTAAAACCAAAAGCAAGTGTGAAACTTACTGATGTTTTGTCCGCCTTCCGTTTGGATTTACCAGGTGTCTGTTCCTCAGCGTGCTCGTTTTGATCAGTTGGGTGGGTGGTTTTCTGCCTCTTACCATCTTCCTCATCAGAATCAAAGGAAAAACCATCCAATGTCCCTTTTCACATGAAAAAAATAGATGTCAGGCAAAGAATTCATGCATAATATTTTTATTTTCTTGGTAAAATAATATTTAAAGCAACATTACCAGACATAAAATCCCCAATTAATTGTTTGGTGGATGCAAATTACCTTCAACCATAGTTTCGGCTTCATAAACATCAGATGGTGGATTCAGCTGTATGAAGTCGTTCATGATGGCTTCTATCTGAAATAAGTTACAGGTTAAATATTAATGGCATTGTATTTTACAAAATCCTGGTCAAGGCTGACTAATCACTGATAAGTAAATAAATGAGGAGATACGTAGATAACTGAAAAGTAGTAATCAAGATGTATTCGGATATATTTAGAACGTAAAGTGAGCAGATAAGTAAAATCTAGATAACAACGGACCTTTGCCTCTGTCTGCCCAAAGCTAACCTGAAGAAAGAGAAAAAAAACTCGTATGAAAGCAATATTTAAAAGGTATGGTATCTTAATCATGGAAGTAACTAGCTACAAGGCCAAATAAAAACTTTCAAGGCCATGATGATGAATGCAGATTACATCCAAGATGACATACAACGCAAAACGTCCGGCTAGGAATTATAGATGTTTTGTATATTGTTCCTGAAAAGAAAATAAAGATTTGAACAATCAGTTAGGTTACCACTATTAGACAAAAGTAATGTAACAAGAAAATTAAGACTTACAATGGACAAATTACAACGCATGTATATTGAATGTCAAAAAGAGGTAATTGCTAAAAATCAAGGTTTTATGATTACGAGTCTGGAATTCCATTTTTTTAAAAACACGTAAGATACAGTCAGCTATTTCTAGAAAACTCAAAGCTGTATTATTGTTCTGCATGTATACGCAGTGTTATCATCAAGATATGTGTGTTTGTCTTTATTCAGTAAAGACAACGATATTTGTTAGTTAATCAGAAAACATGTGCACTAAGATACCTTTCAAATCTAAGCACATTTCCTGATCCCCGGATGGGGAATCTGAGATAATAACCCTCCCTACAGCTCCCATATCACCACTCAGATCTATGGAGTCACCTTGACACTCAACAAGAGCCTGCAAAACAGAGCAGCTTTTTAGAATTGCCTCATTTCCTTTTATGAAAAAGGAAATGGAAAATCATTACAGCAGATCTGATGTTTACCCAAAAAAAACCACATGCCATTTGTCGTTGCATTCAAGACAAAATTATAAACCAGACTAGCAACTTTTCTTCCACGAAATTTATGTTTTCGAAAGTGAAATGTGTTACTCATCTGGTTGTCCCTGTGGTAGTATTTAAACATGGCCCATACAACTATAAAACCAAACATATAGCAAAGGGAATCTGTAAATTATATAGTTGCCACCTGACCTTTGTGCGATGAACTTTCTCAGAAAGCATCAAAGGCAATATTGAGGAGGAAACCTGGAACAAACAGAAAGCACAATTTAGAATGCCAGGCTGGATAGGCAGTCAATATGGACTTTGATAGTTATTATTTGTTCATGCATCAAAGTGATGGCCATGCTGTGAAACATTTTTAGGAAATCCGTGTAACAATGTCATTCTTACATTAGGTTCAACAGGCTTTTCAAAAGTTTCTTCGTCTTTAACTTCTACTTCTCCATCACCACCTGTCCCATTTCCAGATACATGTAGAAAATGGTAAGAAAATGCCTATTTCATATCCATATGCATGAAGATGGAGCAATGTCTTGCATTTTTTTTTAAAAGATAAAAATTAACCATTTCATACCTTTCCCCTTTGCGTTAACCTTTGTTTTCTTCCCTTTTACTGGTGTGCAATCTTCTATGTCTGTTTGTTTTTGTGATGCCTTTGCCTTTGAAGCTTTTTTGGATGGAGACTTTCCGTCGTTGTCATGGAGAAGTCCATCTTCACCAGGAGGTTGAGATATTTGGGGTTTAGTTTCTACCTGATCAATATGATCTTCAGATTTTGGGCTATGATCATGGCATGACTCGGAATCTGATGACAGCGCCCACATAGAATGAATGGGTTCCTATGCAAAAAAAACATTTGATATAATAAGTAATCACAATATAAATGGCAAGCCAGAGTCAAACACATATTTTTGACACAATGCGCATAATAAGGTAAACAGAAATGTGTTTTTTCTCCCCAAATCTACAAATGTCACCTAACAATTAAAGATGCGACGGGATGGCTCTTACTTTATGCTCAGTTTCCTTGTCGCTGTCTGACTCTAGCTTGATCTTCTTTTCCTCCTTCTTTCCTGCATCATAGTACACAAAGATAAAATGACAATGCAAAAAAAAAATAACACTCTCGAATGATTCTCACATTCTATAACTCAAGTTAATTGACCTTAAATACTATTTCATCTTAAGAAAACTCCAAGTGAAAATAAAATATCAAGCGTACCATTTTTATCCTTCCGCGTGTACAATTTCTTTCTTGTGGATGGTGCTTCATCTTCTATCTTAAGACTTTCTCCTTCTAATGTCTTTTTAGTTGAAGACTTGGCACTACCCTTGTTCTTATTGGCCTTAAGATTCTTAGGTGACTTAGGAGATGAATCTCCATCGTCAATTATATCCTCATCAGAAAAACTACGACTATCATGTAAATACTCGGAATCAGATGACAGTGTGACCGGCGAATTAGGAGTAGGCACCTAGTAGCACAAAATTGTGTAACCACCATGGTATTAGCATTGCACAGTTAATCATTATGAACTGGCGTATAATCTGAAGACTACAACTGTGAAAGTAGATCGAAAAACACATATAATCATCGAGAAATTATGGCGATACCTGATAAGAACGCAACCAATCGGGGGAACTATCTCCAGAACTGCTCATTTTTGAGGTAAATGAAGATGAGAAAGCGGATTTAATCCCTGAAATAACGAAAAACGAGTGTATAAGGCGAGTGAAGCAAATGATCGAACAGGTTATGGGCACGAGTAAAACACAAAGCAGTGTTGACTTGTGAAAGTGTAAAGATCGTGAACTAACCGAACTAAAGTCTGAAAGCTAACATAACATAAAATGAAATTCAATTATCGATAATTGATGTGTTTGCGTCAAGATCTAATTACCTTTATGACGGAGGGAAAAGGCGGGAACTGCTGAACTATACAGATGAAGAGAAATTGGGTTGAAAGACAGGTTTTTCTTTTCATTTTCATAGTCCAAATCTATCAAACCTGAAACGATGTCGTTTCGTACCAACAGATGGATAAAATATTTGTATTCCTAAGGGGTAAGTGGTGGGTTTGTTTCAAGTTTATCAAATTTATTTTTAGAAATAACATTTCTTAGAATATAAAAATGAGAATTTTATTCCAAGGTATTTAGGAAAAATATGTTTGATTAACTTTATAATATTTCTAGGAACCATAAAAATAGGGATTATAATAGGTGACTATTTATGAATTTATTCTCATCTCCGTGGGAACTTTATTCCCATCCTTTTCCTTGGGAAATTTTTTTTATTCACAGGAACATTTTATACCTGGGAATAAAATTTAGTAAACTTGTAACAAACATAGGCATATATATTCCTATCATTTTATTTTCGGGAATCAACAAATATAACTTGAAACATAACACACCCTAATACACAGAAATTTCAGAACCTTTTTTTTTTAGGAAATAAGTTTAGAATCTGTCTTGACTAAAAATAGAATAAAATTTACAACCTGTATGAAGAATTATCACTAAAAATATTTGATCATTTAAATATGGATTATAAAATTTAATAGTATTCTTTAAAAAAAGTATAATAGTGTACCAAAAAATAGTATTGTCAAAAAAATACTATTATATTTATATATCCATTGTAACATTTTTTTTTACTAAGGAGACTCGTGTCATTAGCACTAATACACATGTAGAAAAATTTAGCCATTAAACTGTTTTTTTTCTTTCTTTCTGGGAAAGCGATTAACAGTTATACTTGTTGACTATAGATGAATCTTTTGGACACAAACATAATTAGAAACACAACAAATTATCCACCCACATTTAATGTTATTGTTAATAATTTTGCTTAAATTCATATGATTTGGATGACTTCTCTTTGGAATACACTTTAAAAAGAAATGAAAACTTCCATCATTGTAATAATTGACGGACAATGTAAAGTTATTATCTTTTAGGTGGTTACAAGCGAGAAAATGTAACTTACCTTTCAATTTTCATCAGAGATAGACTAACTTCATTCAGGATTTTACCACAATCCTTAGTTGAATTTTGGATCCTTGTATGTGAATGTAACTTTTTTGAGTCTTTACCCAACACTCTTTGTATCGGTATGAAGTCCTGCTAAAAAAATGCTTAAAGTTTTAGTTAGTATTTAACACTTTCTCTTAAATTTTAGACAAAATCCATCACTCATCACCTGGATCAGACCCTGGTCTTCTTTTATGTAAAATGTTTGTTGTTCTTCCGTTGCATTTCTTTTAATTTTTACTTTTGTACTTTTTTTTAGGCTATTTCCTTTGTAGTTTTAATAATTATATGATTTTATGTAATACTTTCATTTAAAATCTTCATATGTGTTTGAAATATTTTTAGAGATTAACTTCGATACATCATTAATATAAAATGTTTTCCATATCATCATCCAGTTGTATGTTATTTTAATTAGAATTTAATTACACGGTGACTTTTATTTTAATTGAAATTTGTCCATGTTTTCGACATTTCTTTTTGTAATTCTCAAGTTGAAAGTGTTGTAAGCACTTTCAAACTTGCAGGAGACGATTAGATATGTAAAATTTAGTTACACATTGGTTGGATAAGTCATGAGTTAGATAGTCTAGTTAACTATACAAGTCTCAATGCATTAGTTGATGTAACTTTGTCTTATAATCAATACTCTATCTCTCTCACAACGAGTGAACCATGAAATCATTTCAGGTATATTAATAAAAATGAATAATTGAAAGGTCGTGTTAACCAGTGCCCTCGGGATAATGGTTACGGAAACTATAAATAGAAAATGGAAAATGTTAACTAGTGTTCCTGGGGTACGGAAACCAAATATAGTATAAAGAGTTTGAAACTTGTGTAGCCAAAGTTAAAAAAGTGTAAAGAATTATGTTTTCAATGCAAATATTATCTTTTTTGTTTCTTTAACTAGTGCACGAGGACACTAGTTAACAAGACTTATAGAAAATTTGTCTTGAAAATATAAGTTTTGACTTTTGATTAAGTAATAATTACACAACTTTTCATAAAAAGTTACTTGTTTTGATTGTTTAATCAATGCCCTGAGGGCACTCTTTAGCATTTTCCATAAACGAAATGGAGATAAAAATTATTTCAAATACTCTTATCATTGGTGCATTCATTGTTATCATATAAAGTGAAAGATATTTAATTAAAGGGTGATGCTAACTAGTGTCGGGTACTTGTTAAGAAATTATAAAAATAAATATTTTCTTGGAAATGATGTATTTTACTTTTTAAAACTTGAGAAAATGTTGTTTTTAATGCTAATTTTGTCTTTTCTTTTCATTTTTAGTTGCTTAACTAGTGGCTTGGATGCATTGGTCAACGACCCTTAATTTCAAGTAGTTAAAAATGGTAACTAATATGGTTTTGAAAAGTAAAACGAATCGTTCGTTTTAGGACCTTTTTTTTTTTACAAATAAGTTAATCTTCGTGGAACGAAGTGAGTATAATTTTCTATTTTAGTTCTTAGAGTTTGTGGATAAGTCTAACTCAACCGGCAAAATTAAATTGTATTAATTTGCCCCCACTTATAAACATTTATTCAAACTATCTCTGATCAACGTCCAGATGAAAACTGACGTGTCTATAGGTTTTTTCTACTACGCTAACGTGTGTAACTCGTAAATAATAAGTTAATTTGGTTCTAAATATCATGCTACAAAATGATTAAAAGTGGTGAATTTAACTTTTTAAAAGTTTTTTTTTGAAGAAGTTAAATTAGCATACCTAAATTGATACTGGGGAGAATCAAACTTGAAACTTCGAGGAGGAGCACACTTACAGTTTCAAGTCAATACTACCAAACCAACCCAAGTGAGTTTTTAATTTTTAAAAGTTAAAAAATTATTGTTTCCAATACAAAGCTACTATTTTCAGTTTCATAACAGTGGCAATTATTAGCAAGACCGTTAAATATTTTTTTTAATTTCAAATGATGCCAATTTGTTGTAAAAAAATATATGATTATTGCTCTCCCCCCGCACTTTTCGCTCACACCCATCCAAACTGACCAAAACACCCCTGTGTTAGTTAACTAACGCATAGGACTAACGCATGTGTAAACCTATGCGTTAGTTAACTAACGCTGCGTAACTTAAGATGCGTAAGTGTAAAACACTGTGCGAGTTAACTCACGCACTGCGTTAGTTAACTCGCGCAAAGTGCTAACACATGCGTGAGTTAACTCACGCTCTACTGATATATCAGTACAACATTTAATGTTGTACTGGTATGCATTCAATGCAAAGTGTTTCACTCAATCCTGTAATCTTTACATGCTCGTAATCGAACCGAAGCGTCAGTTTAACAAGATTATCAAATAATACGACGTAATCGATCAAAATTACACAAAAACATCATTTTTCGCACAATCACATAATCACCAATAAACGATCCAAACGGTCCAAATTACACAAATTAGCCGGTAATGACCCGTAATCACTTAAACACACTTAATGACACGTAAAGGATCCAAATTACACAAATTTGTCCATAAATTTCTAAAATTACATAATCCCACATAAACGGTCAAAATTATCCAAATTCATCGTTAAATTACATAAACACAAATTCATTAAAATTCAACAATACAGACATAAATTTAGAAAACATTACACTATTACACTTAAATAAATATTACACTTCAACATATCAGACAAAAAGATACAAAATGTTATTCTCAACCATTAACCTAAACATGCAATCAACATCGCAATCATCTTTAAGAAGTTGTGGATAATATACGGTCTTTCCGAAGTCCTTTTCCTTATCCTCCCCCAAGTCCTGGTCTGGCACATTTACTATCACATCACGTGTTCTATGATTTGAACCAATATGGATAAAGAAATCGTCAAGATTTGCCTTCAACTCGTCCAACTTGTCGGTGGGGTTTACAGTGAACCAAACCCTCCTTTTCACATCTAAATAACGAACTTCAAGTTTAACTGGATCTTGTGCATCTTCAGACATGTTTCACTTCACAAAAATACAATGAAAAACAAATATGAGATAACATAAATAGTTGAATAATTAGTGACAAAGTCATGCGAGCAATAATTGGTGTGACATAACCGGCCACCAAAAAAATAATTCATTTCCTATATTTATATAATATATAATATTAGTTACATATTGACCACAAATATCCAAATTACATAACCGACCACCAAAAAATACGTCGGGGTGTAATACCACCAAAAAATAGGATGAACACCGACCGACCAATTCGTGTCATAACCTATAACCTATCTAAGAACTCTAGTGACATTCCTAAACTGTCTTCTTCTTCCATGTATTCTATGCCTTCAAATTGTTGTTCCTTTTTTTTCGAAGTGGGAGTATTATCACAGACAACTGGATTGTGCTCATTTGTTGGTTTCTTTGGCGGCTTCGACTCCTTAGACATGAGCTCATTGAAGGCATCTTGTCTATCCAAAAACGCAAAGTGTCAATTCTCCGCCTCACCAATCTTGTTGTTCATCCACTCCTTACAACTCGGTGGTAACAAACAACCTTCCTTCAAAATAACATGAAGATAGTGGTCGGAAATTAAGCAAAGATACATGATATTGGAATGTGAATTAAGTGGAGGAGCACTTCGAATTGAGAAATATGTCTCACATACACCACCCATTTCGGGCAAAGTCAATAGAACAACAACTCTATTGTAGCAAGAAGCAATAATGTGACCATATCCGGAGTGGTCATCCACTTATCTACCGGCGCAATACCACTTGTACATTTTGGAGGGTATAAACCATTCAAGATTTTGTTATAACGCTCCTCCGTGTCATATATCGGCATGTTGTCACTCTTATGATTTCTCAACTCTTGAATAAGTGCTTGACGAACCAATACATGATCTTCTTCATCCATCGCCAAGTGCCTAGCTACCACCTGGAATCCACAATGACCATCCCCTTTAACATTCACAATTTCTTCAACAAAAGGCCTCATGATATTTGGAATTTGTGAAATGTATGGGATATTCCTAAACGGTTTTGAAGTAGAGGATGAAGCTTGTGAGCGGGAGTAAGTGCCAAGGCGTGCATCTTTCCTCTTTGGAAGTGACCTCTTCGGTTGTGAAGGTTGACTATCCGAATTTTGAGAATCAACAGTCTTCCACCTATACGGGATTCGACCCGTTGATGACACTTTGAGTGTAGTCCTATTCCTTTTAGGTGCTTCCTTGGTTACCGCCTTTTTTGAAGGTGGACACAAATTTGTGGTTTCTGGAAATGTTATTTAACGCATCATCTCTTTGATGTAGAGTTTCATATTGTAAGGGTTTGTCTTGAGACGTTCTTGAATGCCATTCCACTCTTCCATCACGGAAAAATCATCATCAATCCCTTCTCCTTGTACACATAACCTTTTCCAATTAGGGTATATGTTATCCAAGACAAGAGGCAATTTTTGCTTGCTCTTCATGGCAATAATACACGCATAAGGTAACCCGTACGATGTCTTTTGCACACAACCACAATCTTCCTTATCAAAGGCGAATGTCTTGGAGCGTTTCAATTCATCATAGATAAATTTCAATG
>Ga0315914_1000556_pt1 | contig 48399 bp, 26 predicted proteins | sample MpolenodulesMG_FD_203920 | JGI IMG/M metagenome (GOLD analysis project Ga0315914, IMG submission 203920) | Medicago polymorpha root nodule microbial communities from Los Angeles, California, United States - elongated nodules | ecosystem: Host-associated > Plants > Roots > Nodule | place: USA...
ATTGGTGATGTATAATAATGAGTCGATTGACAATGTCTTATATAAAGATGTATGATTTAAAGATGTGTTATATAAAGATGTGTATTTGTCGAGTCATATAAAGATGTGCATTGTCGAGTCATTTCTTTGTGTTCATGCATTCATGGTTGAGTCTACTTAACGATGTGATTTAACATACTTTGATGGTGTTGTACTCAAAGATGATGTTCTCTTTAAAATACTTTGATGATGTTGTATTCAAAGACGGTGTTGCTTTTAAAATACTTTGATGATGTTGTATTCAAAGATGATGGGATAAAATTGGTGAGTAGGTTTGGTACGACATGCATATAGAGTCGAGTTAAGGACATTGCATACATGACTGCAAGTCTACTTGAAGATGTGTAATTAAAAGATGTGTGATTTAAAGACGTGTAATTATTTAAATATGTGATATTCAATGATGTGCTTCTAAATGGTCATGTGTGAATGATATGTATTTTGCTAGATGTCTTTTTGATATTCTTAAATGTTGTTGATGCTCACATGTTATTATAAGATGTTGATTGATATATGTTGGTTTTATTAAATGAGGGTATATGTTTAAATGTGAATAGTATCTGACCGTGATGTATACATGTCTAAATCTAATTGTTGTGTTCTTTTATCTGGATCTAGACATGTGTTTATGCATTTCTTATGTTGAATATATTCTCACCCTCTAGTGGCGGGTTGGGCGCCTACACCCTTGTGGTGTAGATTTGCAGGAAGAAAAAGTTTAGTAGTAGTGAGTCGGCTTTGAAGTCTACTCGTTTACTTATCGCTTTTGGGAGTCTTTATTGAGTCGATGCTCTGATATGTGACACAAGGGTTTGGGGATTTATTTTATTTTAGACTAAGTTTTAGAATTCTTTTGAATTCAGTTTTGGTGTGGAATTATAAATGTGAATATTTCTTTGATATTTTGAAAATTATTCCGTTGCAGCGTTTAAAATTAAAATGAAGTATTTTTAAACTGAACAAGATGTGTGACACCCTTCTATGATTTATCATTGGCTGTATTTAATTTTAGAAAATATATTTTGGGGTATTAGGGTGTTACATAGTGGATACAACCCTTATAGTGAATAGAGACTCCCTCTTACCTCTACTTTGCCGAATAGATGAATTTCTATGGTTGAATCTCTCCCTAAGCTCTTCACTTTTTGCCTCTTTCACTATGTAACACCCTAAAACCCCAAAATGTATTTTCTAAAATTAAATACAACCAATGATAAATCATACAAGGGTGTCACACATCTTCAATTTAAAAATACTTCATTTAAATTTTAAACATCGCAGTGGAATAAATTTCAAAATATCAAAGAAATATTCACATTTATAATTCCACACAAAACTGAATTCAAAAAAATTCTAAAACTTAGTCTAAAATAAAATAAATCCCCAAACCCTTGTGTCACATATCAGAGCATCGACTCAATAAAGACTCCCAAAAGCGATAAGTAAACGAGTAGACTTCAAAGCCATCCTCAGAGACTCACTACTACTAAACTTTTTCTTCCTGCAAATCTACACCACAAGGGTGTAGGCGCCCAACCCGTCACTAGAGGGTGAGAATATATTCAACATAAGAAATGCATAAACACATGTCTAGATCCAGATAAAAGAACACAACAATCAGATTTAGACATGTATAAATCACAGTCAGATACTATCCACATTTAAACATGTAGCATCATTTAATAAAATCAACATATATAAGTCAACATCTTATAATAACATGTGAGCATCAACAACATTTAAGAATATCAAAAAGACATCTAGCAAAATACATATCATTCACACATGACCATTTAGAAGCACATAATTGAATATCACATCTTTAAATAATTACACGTCTTTAAATTACACATCTTCAAGTAGACTTGCAGTTATGTATGCAATGTCCCTAACTCGACTCTATATGCATGTGGTACCAAACATACTCACCAATTTTATTCCATCATCTTTGAATACAACATCATCAAAGTATTTTAAAAGCAACACCGTCTTTGTTTGAATACAACACCATCAAAGTATTTTAAAGAGAACATCATCTTTGAGTACAACACCATCAAAGTATGTTAAATCACATCATTAAATAGACTCGACCATGAATGCATGAACACAAAGTAATGACTTGACAATGCACATCTTTATATGACTCCACAAATACACATCTTTATATAAGACATCTTTAAATCACACATCTTTATATAAGACATTGTCAATCGACTCATTATTATACATCACCAATTAACACATAATAACACATAATTATTTATGCAAATTAAAACAACTAACGAAATTAGTTATTCTCAGCTAATTAAGTTAAAATGAGTGGCTAAACAAACATGTTCCAGAAAAAAATAAAAATTATCACATGACTAATTTAGTTCTTCAAAATAGCACTACCAATAATTTATTTAGAAAGAAATCATGTTTCCCTTTTGAATCCTCTAATCTAAAACTGATGGCTATTATCACGATTGAAACAAAAGATCACAACAATTAAAATTCAACTGTGATGAACTATTCTCCACAAATTGAACAACAAGTGTTGGCCGTTTATAAATCAACAGAGTACTGTATATAAGGGTAAAGAAAGCACATACAACTCAATCAATTGGGATGCAAAAGCGTTAACTATACACAACAATAAATTAGAGCATGAATTTAACATGAATTCATTAAAAAGAAATATCATGAAAAACGAAACTCTTCACTACCCATATGTTCATACAACCCTTATGATGAATAGAGACTCCCCCCTTACCTCTAGTTTTGCGAAATTGATGATTTTCTACGGTGAAATCTCTCTTTAGGTTCTTCTCGCTATGCCTCCTTGCCTCTTCTCTCTAAAACCCTAGTTTTTCTTTTGCCGCTTTGTTTCTTTCTCTCTCGGTAACCCTTCTTCTCTAATTCTCTTCTCTACTTATAAGCTATAATTGAGTTTGTTACTGATCTTTTTAGATTACTATATTTCCTCTAGGTTTGTTACTAATCTTTTCAGATTACTATTTGTACCTCTAAATTTTGTTACTATTCTTCCTTAACTACATTACCTAACTATTCACATCTCCCTCTGCTTAAATCATTAAAACACTACTCACCTTACTAACTACACTTCTTTTCTACCCAATTTTACTAATTCACCTCCGTTCACACTCTACTTTCTTATTCTCTCTAAAAACTCTATTTTATTCCTAAACATTATTTTCTCTCACTCTTTAACTGACTAACCAACCTATTTACTTTCTCCTTGCCTATTCTTCCAATAAATGCAAATATTTAAATTAATACTACCTAACAACCAATACTAATAATAACATTAATACTAATATTATCTAATAATAATATTCATAAACTCATATTAAACATTGGGGTGTTATATTTTTAGGTGGTTATGGTGTACCGTCTATATGCGGCACCATTTGTATCTTGTTTTGTCCATACCTTGCGTCTTGCGGGGATGACGTTTAATAATATTTGCCGATTCAAAAAAAAAATAAAAATATATTCTTATCTATTTGTTACATGTGTTATTTGTATTGAAAATTGAGGGTATTTAAAACCTATCTAATATAAACAAAGATTCATTTGTAAAATATGCACAGCTAAATAATAATCAGATTTCTTATGAAAAAAGCCACAAAAATAAATTATAATTGTAATAAAACCAATTCATCGTTTATAAGATGTATCTAATAGTAACAAATATTTTGTCGAAAAATAAGTAACAATGATTGATTTATTTTTAATGAATCGTCTCTGATATAAACAAATATTCACTTATAAAATATATCTAATAGAAACAACGTTCATTTGTACAGAATTAGTGAGTCTCTTTTCGCTTCCTCTCTCTTGTGAGTCGTCACCAGAACCCTTAGTTTCTTCTTTTTCATCCACCAAAGAGAGTGGTTATTTAGGGTCAATTTTTTTACCCAAAATCACCCCCTTTAACTCATTTTTCTCTTTCCCTTTTATTGAAATAAGTGATTTTCACATCTATTTCGTTTTTTATCTTATGATTTCGTTGTCATAGTGTGACGTTGGTTTGTTTGTCGTCTTTGTCTATATAAATAGAAGCAGTGAGGCATAGATACAAGCATATTTGCTTAGGTATGCTTGGGGAAATGACACACCTAATGAGGTAATAAATGAGGCGCGTCTATTTGCTTAGTTATGCATTCCGCTGAGCTTGAATGAGTTGGATCTATGATGTTGATCTGGTTTACCACCCTAACCCTAATCTAAAATTAATTTTGATTTTTTTTAAAGATAATTTTGATCTCTATTTCTCATAGTTCTAGTAATATGTACTTAAATGTAGAGGTGTTCAAATCCAAACCAATTAAAAAATAAAAAAAAACCCGCAAAAACCTGAATGCTTTTGGATGCGTTTGGATATTGTTTTATAAAAACAGTTAAGATTGGATCGGATTTCGGACCGCTTTTTCAAATCCAAATTAAATCGAACCACAAAAGTAATATTTTTTTGAAGAACGCAAAAGTAATATTAATACTTGTTTATTCTCTTATTAGTAATATATTGAACTATTATGTATCTTGTTGGTTTTTAATAATTTATTCTATATTATTATTACTTCATATTTTTCAAAAATAATTGATAACTTTTATACCGTAATTTTAATTTTTTAAGATCATAGGAGGTAATTCTTAAAATATATGAAATTTGTATTTATCAACAAAAAAACATGAAATTTGTCAATTTAGCTCATAAAGTATATAAAAACTAAGAATCTAATCCTTATGGTGAAAGCGAAGTAAAAACTTGTTTGCCTGTATCAGAGCTAAGATATGGTAGATTATAAACAATCAAAGTGTTCCATAGGATGACGAGTGCACATATAAAGCCAGTGTTTGTAACAAGAGACACCGTACATACAAACTAGTGCCCATCATATAAAATTAGTGGTCACTTCACTTCAGCTTTACAATGAGACAAGTACATACATGTAATGAATTAATTAAATTTTGACCGTAGCTAACATCACAATTTACAACACAAATTAATCATGCTCTCATTTTTCACTTAACGAAAATTTCTTCCTAAGGATTTCTTTCGGCCATATAAAGTTCTTTTTAATGTCATGTGAATTGGATACTAATAGTAGGCATAAACATGTCTCAGCAAGTTTCGTCTGTACTGTAAACAGGTATCTGCCACTTTTTAGTGTTCTTTTTTGGGTCATCTGTAAGGCTAAGATCTGTCTCGTCTTCCTTGAACGTTCTAATAAGCGTTTTAGCACCCATCATTATAAGCCTCTCGATCATGAATAATTGGTAGTTATTCTCAATCACTGAATCCAACATATGGCTATAGTTTGACGAATATGCCAATCTATACCTGCAAATTTGAATCATCAAGAGCATAAAGTCAGCATTCGATGCCAGCTGATAGTTTCCTTCAAAAACTAAAGCATACCAGTGTCATAGTTGCATAATTTCTAAGAATATATATGATCAAGTGATCATTAGCCTTAAAATCTAATAGCAAACCATAAATAATCTAACAAAAACAGAAAGGACATGAAAAAATAAAACTAGCAGAGGGAATAAGATTGTAACTTAAAAATGCGAAGTGTTGCCTTGGTTCAACAAGGACACAATGAAATGAATATTAGCATGCTACATTTATTGCATTTTCAAATTAAACCACCAAACACGAAGTTAAAATTGACAAACCACTGCATAAACAAAATCAGTTATTCAGTTTCATACAAAATCAGTTATGCTGCTAAAGAAAATCATTGAATGTTTCAATTACTATCAAACACTAAACAAGCTTTGTGCTGTCAAAGAAAATCATTGCGTATATTTCTAGGAACTCTCTCCTCGCCCTCAATGTGAACATGAAAACAGTTACCTGGCAGAAAGCGGTGAAAAAAATCCTGGAGTCCTTTCATTTGAAGCAATAAACAAGGTTCTTCCAGGTGCGACCCACTTTGCTATTCGACAAAGAATAAACTCAGGGCGGGTATCCCTATCCAGGTGTGGATGCAGGGTCCTTGCCACACCAAACCTGTCCTTCCTGGTTTTTATTTTATCCCCACGGCGAACATGGATGGCATCATAATCACCAAGTATAGCTTTGATCTGTGAGCAAGTGTTTCATCAGAAATTGAAGTGTGTAACAAAGATAGATTGTTCAATTGTAATGCCACAGTTTTAACATGTCAAGCATATTACAGTCAGAATTTGAAGTTCTGAAATGTGGAGAATAATTAGAGCAGAGTCATCTATTGGATAAAAAGATAAGTTTCTTTGTTCCAAGTTTTCATCCATTTGGTAATTGATTCCATCTCAACTACCAATGCTAGCTTACAGAAAGGAAATTGAGGAACTCAAGAACATATTACATAATATCCTGTATCTATGTAATGTAGAAAACATATATGCTTTTTTGGGAAGCTCATATTTTTTCTTTTCTAATCTTGATTCTCACGAGGCCAAAAAGGCAGCAACAAAATGATCTGAGGAAGCTCCTACAAAGTAATGCCAAAACACAGACTTGCTACCAGTGAGAAGCTACGAAGGGCAACCCCAACTCAAAATCATCGCCAGGATTAACTATCCAGACCGCAAGCATATTTCCTTACATAATACTAGTGTCCCCCACTTCCATTTGATCTGACATTGGATGGCCATGACAATTCGGTGGCGGGGATACAATCAAGGCAGTCCTTTGCGAACCAAGTTAGCAGCACCCAAAGAATCACACTCAAGCCAGAACTTGGGAAATCCTCTCTGCCAAGCCATAACTAAGGCGGAGGAGTGTATTCCTCCCAATTAACAAAACAGGACTTCACATTACCAATCTTCCAAACAAAATCAGCAATTCATCTTCAAGCAGGATCTCTAAAAGGTCCGCCAAAGGCCTTAACACTACTAGGTACTACATTGTCTTTCTAGCAATATGCACCTGTCTAATGTCTCCAACAACCTTCATTTACCTTTCAGCCAGCCATGTTTTGTGAAGCTCATATTATATAGCTTCATTTATTTTTTATTTACCTAGTGGTTTTATTTGTATCAAGCTTAAAATATTTCCTCTAGTCTATCCCCATGTAATCTAGCAAGGGCAGAAACAAAACAGCCTTGCCCAACATTTCCCATTGAAATAACACATTCAGGTTCTAACAAGAGCAAAATATACAAGAGCAAAAAATATAAACATTCTAACAATTATATGCTCGAAGAAATAGATTTAAAATCCAATATCAAATTGTATTGACTCTACAAGTGAATGTTAAGAACTTAAAGAGGTTATGAATGAAGTGAACCTTTTCTGCAGCATCTCTTAGCTTTTTTGCGGCCATTGAGGGCAGGAACGAATATGGTAACATTATAGCACTACGGTTGTTTCGATCCTTGCATTCCATAAACCTGGAAAGCCAACATTAGCACCTCGAAATTCAGAAGAATCTCTGCTTGTAGCATATAACAACTTATTATTTTATGAGTAATCATCTTCACAGTAGCACCACAGTGGCATTTTGTAAGGCATGATTCAAACCTCAACTTAGTTGAGTTATAATGCAAATAAAACTTCAGATTCAAGTACATCAGGCAATATATTGAACTAATAATTAGACATTGGTCATGTCATGTCCGTTAGTTTTAAATTTAAGGGATGGATTATACAAATCTCTCTCTGTTACATACCAGCTTCTGAAATTCTGCAAGTTCAAATTGAATTCTTTAAATGAGAAAATATAGGTTAACTTAATAGTAGTTAATACAAAAGTTTGTTGGTTTTAAAACTGAACGCGACTGGGTTTCCATGGCTGCGAGTCTGCACCGCCATGGCCTCCACCATTGATAACCGTTGTTTCATTACCCAATCTCAGCTCAGTTGTGTAGCGCTTCTGCGATTTCAGTCCAATCCAGGTCCGATTTCAATTTCACTGGGTTCTTTCTTGCGACCCTTCTCTCTTCTAGGCGCACTTTATCGTGTTGCTATCATGCGCAGCCACCACCATGGGTAAGCAGAGAGGTCGTCCGCGTAAGATACCGGTGCAGCAATTGGCAAAAACAAGAGTTTCAGACCCTGATAAGGTGGCATTAGAGGTGGGTACTCCATCTAATGCCGCGATTCCTACGATTGTTACGGTTACGGCGTCCAAGACATTGCAGAGCTCGGGTTCAATTGGGGGTTCCCTGGAAAAACAACCGACATTGACATATTCAGCAACAGTTAGGCGATTGGAGATGCCGGGTCACACTATGGCAAATCCACCCACGTCTGATTTTGAAGCTAATCGAGTGCCAAAGCAAGGTTCGCAACTCTCTTACATTGCCCCTGTGCTTAAACAAGGTACGCCAACTGCTTGTTTAAATGCTGATGCCTTTGTTTCTGAGGCTAGTAAATGGGCAAATGCGATCATTATGTATGTTATTGATGATTGTCCATCTTTGAAGTATATCAATACATTCATTTCAAAGCATTGGAATTGTATTTCGCATCCTGATGTGTTTTATCATAATGAAGGATATTATGTTGTTCGGTTTGCTTCGTTAGATGAAAAGAATACTGTCTTATGTGCTGGCCCTTACACCATAGCAAATAGACCTGTTATTGTCAAGAGCTGGGCACCTGATTTTGATTTCCAGAAGGAGCTGGGCACCTTCCTCTTAACATGTTGGGGACTAGATTCTCTGAGCCGAATTGGTAGTACCTTGGGAAATCCTCTGTTTGCTGATGAATGTACTTCAAAGCAATCGAGGATTTCTTATGCTAGGCTTTTGGTTGAAATTGATGTAACAAGACCTCTCTTAGACAAAGTCCTGATGGAAAATGCTTTGAACAAAGGACTGTGTATGACTGGGAGCCATCCTTTTGTAAGAAGTGTCAGCAAGTTGGTCATGTGTGTGATAAGCAATCTGTCCAACCTGTAGAAGGCCTAAGAAAGATTGGATTCCAAAGACGCAAGTTAATTTAGTTGATAAGGGGAAGCAACCTGACAAAATAAATTCTGACACTGAGTGGAATGTTCCGAGGAAAACAGCCACTAAACAGCATGTTATTAGTCAAAACTCTACAGTGGTACCTACCTTGAACTCTTATGTTTTCTTACCTACTAATGATGAACTGCATGTATGTGAAGCTTCTACTTCTGAAAGGGGCGGGGACCCTATCCCCTTTGGTTCGATATGAAGCTAGTGTGTTGGAATCTGAGGGGTTGTAACAAGCCCTTCAAGCAAAAAGAAATCAAAAACTTTTTGCTTAAAAATAAGTTTGATGTGTATTTTAGTAGAAACTAGAGTTAAAGCTGACAAGTTTAATAAAACTTCTAGTATGATTTTTAAGAGGTGGCCAGTGCTTAATAATTATGATAGAGCCTCTAATGGAAGAATTTGGGTCTCTTGGAATCCAAATGTATTGGATGTCAAGCCTATTGCTTCTAGAGCTCAAGCCATTCATTGTGAAGTGGTCAATCTAACTTCAAGTGAGTGTTTCAATTTTGTAGCTGTGTATACTTTTAATACCTTGGAACAAAGGAAGGAGCTTTTGAATTTTATTGCTGATACTAGTGCTCAAAACTCTGGAAATTTGTTAATAGGTGGTGACTTTAATAATGTGTTGTTGGTTGATGATAGGCGTAATGGTAATCCAGTGACTCAACATGAGATTCAAGATTTTTCCGATTGTCTGCTCCATAATAGACTATCGGAAGTGAGAACAATCGGAGATTATTATACTTGGTGTAATAACCAAGCTAGTGGAGATAGAATATATTCTAAGATAGACAGATTTATTGCTAATACTAGTTGGCTGCAAAAGTTCAGCAATGCAGTGGGCGAAGTGCTTCCTAAAGGAGTATCTGATCACTGTCCTATATCTATGGATATGTCTTGTCCTGCTTCTCCTAAGAATACTCCTTTTAGATTTATTAATGTTTTGACTGACCATCATCTTTTTCCTGCCTTGATACAAGAGAAATGGGGTCAGAATTTGCATACTAATCTCTTGACTAATATATGGTTCAAACTGAAAGCCTTGAAAAAAGATCTAAAAGAGTTAAATTCTACACATTTTCAAGTTACTGCCAAAAAAGTTGAAGATGCTAGAACTGCTTTAGTTGATGTCCAAAAGCAGGTTAGTACTGATCCTATGAATCCTGATCTCATTGAAGCTGAAAAAATTTGTTTGTCCTCTCTTGAAAAGTGGAGTACTATAGAGGAGAAGATATGGATGCAGAAGTCAAGAGCTAATTGGATTCAGCTTGGGGACTCGAACACAAAAAATTTCCATGCCTATGCAAAGGAAAGAAGATGTCAGAATAATATCAAGTTTCTCATAACAGAAGATGGCACCAGAATTGACAAGCATAACCTCATCAAGGAGGAGATTAGAGGGTTCTATTTAAAGTTGATGGGTAGTTCCGTTGATTCATTACCTATGGTGGACAAAAATATTGTTAAAAGAGGTCCTATGTTATCTCAGCATCAACAAGACTTGTTGTGCTCAGAGTTCACAGCCGTGGAAGTCAAAAATGCGTTATTCTCCATGGACTCTTCTAAAGCTCCAGGTATTGATCGTTACAATGTTCATTTCTTTAAATGCTCTTGGAACATTATTGGTGATAGTGTCATTGATGCTATATTAGATTTCTTTAAGACTGGTTTCATGCCTAAAATTATTAAATGTACTTATGTGACTTTGCTCCCAAAGAAGGTAATGCTGCATCAGTTAAGAATTTTAGGCCCATTGCTTGTTGTTCAGTGATATATAAGATTATTTCTAAAATTTTAACAAGCAGAATGCAAGGAGTCTTAAATAGTGTTGTAAGTGAAAATCAATCTGCTTTTGTCAAAGGAAGGGTGATTTTTGACAATATTATTTTAAGCCATGAATTAGTCAAAAGTTATAGTAGGAAAGGGATTTCTCCAAAGTGCATGGTGAAAATTGATCTTCAGAAGGCTTATGATTCAGTTGAATGGCCGTTTATAAAACATTTAATGCTTGAGTTGGGTTTTCCCTACAAATTTGTAAATTGGGTGATGGCTTGTCTTACTACTGCCTCATATACATTCAATGTTAATGGAGATTTGACTAGACCTTTTGTTGCCAAGAAGGGTCTTAAACAAGGAGACCCTATCTCTCCATATCTTCATGATATGTATGGAATATCTTAACAGATGCCTTCTACAACTTAGGAAAAATGCTGCTTTCCGGTTCCACCCAAGATGTAAAAGGTTGAACTTAATTCATGTGTGTTTTGCTGATGATTTGCTGCTATTTTCTAGATGTGATGTGGATTCTGTCTCACAGCTTTTTGAAGCTTTTAGCTTGTTTAGTGCTGCTTCTGGCCTTAAAGCAAATCAGGCTAAGAGCTCAATTTATTTGGGAGGTGTATCCATGAGTGTTCAAGATGCTATTGTCACTAAGTTTAACCTCATCAAAGGTGAGCTTCCTTTTCGGTATCTTGGGGTTCCCTTGTCCTCCAAAAAATTATTTGTTATTCAGTGTCAACCTTTGGTGAAGAAGATCATTTGTAGAATTGAAAATTGGTCTCCTAAGTTGTTATCGTATGCTGGTAGGTTACAACTTATCAAATCAGTCTTGTTTGGTGTTCAAACTTATTGGAGTCGGGTTTTTGTGCTTCCTCAGAAGGTCCTAAAACTTATTCAAACAGCTTGTAGGGTATTTCTCTGGACTGGAAAATCTGGCACCTCCAAACGAGCTCTTATTGCTTGGGAGCGTATATGTCTACCTAAGACAGCTGGTGGGTGGAATGTAATTGATTTGAAAGTTTGGAATCAAGCAGCAATTTGTAAACTTCTTTGGAATTTGGCCAACAAGAAGGATGTTTTATGGGTGAAATGGGTTCATGAATATTACACTAAGGGGAGGAATGTGCTACTCATGGATGTGCCTGCACAAGCTTCATGGGTAATAAAAAAAGTCTTTGGTGCAGCAAAGACTATTTCAAGTGTTAATGGCAGGATTTTTCAACAAGCTAATTTCTCTATAAAGAGAATGTATAATGCTTTAAGAGGTGACTTTGCAAAGGTTGGGTGGAGGAAATTGATATGTAATAATCCAGCCCCTCCAAAATGTTTGTTTGTTACTTGGTTGTTCATGCTAGATTGCCAACTTGTGATAGGATGCTTAGAGTAGGTATCCAATGTGATCAAGTTTGCATTTTGTGTACAAAGGAGAATGAAACTCATTCTCACTTTTTTTTCTTCTTGTGATTATGCTGATGCTGTGTGGAAAGGTGTTATGAGATGGATGAATATGGCTGTCAATACCAGCAATTGGCAATCTATTTTGCAATATATTCAGTCTCATTGTAACAGTAACAGTGGTATGCATCAAGCTCATAGAATGGTGTTGAGTGTAACCATGTATATGATCTGGAAGGAGATGAATGATAGAAGATTTCAGAATTGTTACCGATCTGTTCAACAACTCCTTAACCAAATCAAAATGGATGCTTACATTAGAGGATTGCAATTCAATAAGGTGCGAACTCTGATGATTCGGGTGCGAGGCTAATGGTTCTTTTTGTTTGTTTGAGCTTAGCTCTTGTTTCTTGGTTTAGTTGTTTCCTGATTCCATGTAGTTTGTAATAACTGTTTTGGTTAATGAAAGTTATCTCTATTTACCAAAAAAAAAATAGTAGTTAATACAAGTTTTAATGTTGACTGAAGTCAAAAACACATTAGTACATAGGGAAAGTGTCAAAAAGCTTCACAAAGTTCACGATAACAGATTTAAAGAAAATTCCATACCATGATAAATTCCGTTGTAATGACAAGGATCATGATCATGTTCACAGCTTGTTAAGTATCACCAATTGCACACAGAAAATTTGCAATCCACAATTTAAAACCTCAATAACAATATACCCCACTATATTCTAGACATCATCAACATATAATCAAATAAAGAAGGTGAGTCTAAGCATACTTGAATGAACAGTTTCAAAGAAAAAAGAAGAAAAAAAACCTACCAAGAAAGAGGGCTAGCAGTTCTGTTTATGAGCAACAAATCAGAGTACTGATTGTTTTCTTTAAGCTCGACACGACTAACTCCTGCCACGTGAGCAACTCCTCTGGCTCCAAGCTTCATGCTGGTCGATAGAACCGTATACCACTCTTTTGAATTGTCAAAAATTACAGGGACAGTCTCCGACATGAGTTCTGCGTCATATAAAGAGTTCATGGCACAAGAACTTGCCGCCCACCTGTAATGGATAAACAAGGCTGTCTAAATGTGTGTTTGGTATCACAGTGGAAAATATTAAAATTGATTTTAACTAGAAGTGATAAAATGTAGATTAAAGGTTTTGCATTATATTGAAAATTTTATACAGTTGCCTTCAAATTTTGGTTTGCATAGAAGTGAATTGTTTTTTTATGACAAATTTTGCATAGTAGTGATAAAAAGTAGCTTTGTGTTAGGTTGTAAAACTTATACTAATTATCATCAAACTTACTTTCAGAGTAAAATAAAAAGAGAAAAAGTGATATGCATTGCCAATGTAAATAAGTATTATACTAATATTTTGTTGTTATTTTTAAAAAGTGGTTACAAAGGTGGGCTTATGTAGTAATGTGAAGAGTGTTCATCGAATATTAGTGTAAAAACAATTTACACTGACAGTGCATCCCCATTAAACTAAAAAGAAAATCCAAACATAAATAACTTAATTCAAGTTTAATTTGAAGAAAAAAAATGTATTTAATCAAGTTAATTCAAAATCAAATTTGACAAATACCCACATACACATTTTACAAACATATATAATAAATAGAGTTTAAAGGCTATGTACTGACAGAGTAAAATAGTTTTATACCGTCGTCTAATGGGAACCCATCATCTTGCCAAGTAGGATTGTTTTGTAATTTTTTTAAAATAACTACCACATACTTTGTTTTTATTGGACATTAGTATAAAAGTAAAACTAGTTTACACAGATCGTTCATATCCTTATTTCTCTAACAAATAATTTACAAAGCAAAAAAATAACATAGGATTTAAAGGATACGTAATCTGCTAGTGTAAAATAGTTTTATGCCAACATTCAATAAAATTGACTAGTCTGCCACATCACCCCAGTACTGCAATGGTAGTTTGAAATTATTGGTATGACGTGAAGAAATGGTGGTCTCTCAGTGGTTGTCTGTGAAAAAGTGCTTTACACTAATCGTGTATGTTCGTCAAACTCAAAAACATAAATGATGATGATAATATTGAAATGTGAAAAGAAAAAAAGAAAGAAACTCACTGATCATCGGAAGTAGCATTAGTTGAATGATGAAGGATCCCTTTCTTATTATGTATAGGATTAATACACATCCGGGAAGGCATAACAAAAGTTCTGCAATTCCAAAACCCAAGAGCTTATGAAAGGAACCATGGGAAAGTAAGTAAGAAGAAAAATGAATTTAAAAGGAGATAATATACCTCCGAAGATAGATTGTTTCTTCAAGGGCGCACCTAAGGCTGGATTCTTGGTGACCTAAACCCTCACAGGATCCACAGTGTTTACCAGGGCAATCGATACGTGTACCCCAATACAGGTACTTTCTGTCTTTGTGAGAGTAATTAATGTATTGGGAACCAGATGTGAATACAGACGAGGAAAGTAGAAACAGAAGCGCTATTGAACTCACTATTGCGCCCAACACTACAATTCTGAATCTAAATGCCTTTGGTTTACCCTTTGAGGTTCTGTTAAATGCCATTTGGATTATATTACGAGTGTGGATTTAAGCCCTCGGTGACGAACACATCTGTTTGTTTGTTTGTTTGATTATGACTAGCGTTAACAATGTGTAGTTCGGTGGGAGTGCCAACTTAAACCCTATCAAAGTACAAAACTCAGATTCACTTGGTTAATGAGCATGATCAACAAAATGTGATAGATGGATGAATGAATGAATACCTGAAGATGTTAAGTTGGTGTAAACAAAATCAATCTGAAGAAGCTCAATTTGGGACTAGGGTTTGGATTTGTGACAAGAATCAATCAAGGAATGCTGCTTCTCCCTCCAGATTCACTTGCAAGGTACTCGCTACTTTTCAACTAAATCTCCCCTCTTCTTAATCTTATTTTTTGTTTAGGATTAAATACTTTTTTTTTTCCGCTATAATGTTTCTGTTTCTTTCCGAGTAAGTATATGTTTGGTTCGGCACCTGAGAAAATTGATTTCGATAAGAATTGAGTTTGAAAGAATTGATTTTGGTTAAAAGTGAGTTTGATGTGAATTGATTTATGTTTAGATACACTTACTTAAAAGTGATTCTTATGAGTTATGTTGTTTGGATAGTTTGGATCAAAATTGATTTTAAATGTGCAATGACCAAATTATCCTTTTAATTTTATTTAAAACTAAATATCTCAATTCTCATTTTGGATAGTTATTTCAACTTATCTAAAGTTATAAATGCATTTTTATTGGTTCATAAATTCTTTTTTAAAAGGATAAATTCATTTTAAAATGATATTAATTCATAAGAGTTATTTTTAATATTTTTTTATCAATTGAATTTTTTTAATAAAATATAAGAATTAAAGAGCATAAAAAAATAATCAAACAGTACTTATATGATATATCCACCGTAATGGAGCACAAGGTAAAAGAATGGATCAACAACTTTCAACCATGGCAAACAACTTGAATCTTATAAAGGGTAATAAAGGAAGACACCAATTAATTATAGAATTGAATCTTACCGTGAATGCAAAAGCTAGAAATAGCTGCTTCAACTTAAAGCGATTTTAGAATGAAAATCACGTCAAAATTTGGAGAACCAAACATGTTGTTTTAGTGGTATAATTGCTTCTGTCAATGGAAACGCACGTCTAAGGTTTACAAACGGGAATCCAAACAAGCACTAAATTACACTCTCAAAAATTCATGAATTGCATTCTCCTCCTCTCTTATGTTAAAATATACATTCATCTTCCCTCTTATTCAAAACATATTGAAAAATATTTCACTCATCTCCCTTGAGAGAAGCTTGAATTACATTCTCCTCCCCTCTTAAGTTAAAATCTACGCTTTAATCCCTCAATAAAAAAAATTTAATTTCTAATAATTTAGCAAAAAAATAATATAACACACTTCTAAGAAAAATAGCATTGCGGGTTCATTTTAATATAATCAAATTTTGAATACATATCTTTCTATATTTTATATTCACAATTTCATTAACATATAGTTTTAAACCCTGTTATAAAATATGAAACAACCCAAAATAAAATTAAAATATGTGAAAAATTACTAAAGTCGATTAAGTATGATTATTTAAAAGTGAATTTTATACTCTAAATAATAAAATTAAAAACAAAAGATTTAAATTTAATTGTCATTGACATTTAGATTATAAAGAAACGAATTTATATTTTTTAAATGGTGATTCAAAATTAACATATATAATAAAAACATTTATTTATGTTAAAATAGATTAAAGTGTAGTCCATATTTAATTATTAAGGGAGGGCGATGTAATTCAAACATCTTATAGGGAGGGGAGTATAAATTTTACTTTTCAAGGAAGATGAGTGTATATTTTAACATAAAAGAAGAGGGAAGTGTAATTCAAGCATCTTTGAGGGGAGTGGAGTGGAGTGTAATTTATTCTTTCTTTATTTAATTTCTTCTAAAAGAAATTATGTCCATATTTTTATATTTGTTTTTAAATCCGTCATGTGTTTCTTTAAAAAAAAAAAAAGATCATGTGTATCATTTAGATTTTTGAATGATTTTTTCCAATAGTGTTTTTTTTAATAATATAAGAATCTCTTAAAAAATATTCAATTTCTTTTAACAAAACATTAATTTAATATGAATTTTCAAGTATCGAAAACATAAAAATCTTTTATTTTATTATGCAAGGTATCATGTAGCTTATTAAAATACTTTTTTTGAAAAGAACTATTAGTTTTTGTTATAGAAAGTAATTATTACTTATTGATTATGAGAAATATAAATTAGATACATACACATAAATCATAAAATTGAAAAGAAATATAAATTAAGTCGCATCACTTGATATCATTTCACTTTTAAATTTATCATATATGTGTGTCCAAATTTTCTTCTTAGGCCATATGATTTCTTCTTAAATTGGATCTATGGCTCATAAACAGAAGATTGTGATGACCTTTGCTAAGTTTTGTTTGCAAATACCCATCGCCAGATTTCTCTGAAGGGAATCAATTCAGAAATCTTGATGGTAGACTTAGTTGGTAAGTGTGACAATTAAATGAAGTATTTGTCTTCGTCTTTCAGGTTTGGAAATAATTTCATAAAGCATGTCATACGCTTCGCTAAAGAAATTTAAAATCACCATACGTATTTTACCTGAAGCTTAATTCATGAAATCTAGTAGTAGACGGGTCAATTAAAAAGATAAAGATAGTACTAAAAAAAAACACGATAGGTATGTACACGAGTGACATCACTGAAATACAAATGCATAAATAGAAGGTAATTGAAGTGTTAAGAATTAGTTTATTAGATTTAGTTTGATAGTTAGTTGCTCTCTATATATAGAGAACTTTGAATTACTTTCTTCATCTTTGTTAATATAATTATTCTATTTGAGTCTAAATCTCTCTGAAAGCTCTCAAAGCTCCCTTCTCTTTCCCGAATATCCGGGTTTATTATTGAGACCATATGCCACTAAACTAGCTTTCTTTTAGTAGTTGCATGAACAATGAATTTTCCATAAGTCTAATGTATTCATAACCAAGATGTACATTATGTACCCTGAAACAATAAATATGTATTCACTTTTGCTTTTTAGTTTTTTAAAACTATTTTATAAATTTGTTTTTGAAAACTGTTTTTTGGAAGTAAATAAAAAAAAAATCTGTTTGGTAGTTCCATTTTTAAAAACTGTTGTTGAAAAGAGAAAACAAAACTTGTTTGGTGGATTTTTTGTTAGAGCATATACATATCCTTCACGATAACTAATGTCAAAATAAAGCGCAAATTGAAAATAAATAAAATGTTATTATAATTACTAAAGTTGCCATTAATAAAAATGTTACTGTGGTCCGCTTTTTTCAACTTTCCAAAAACTAAAACTAAAAATCAAAACTACCTTTCACTGTTCTGCTTTTTTAGTTCTCAAAACTAAAAAACTCAAACTAGTTTTCAAAATTACAATTTGCAAAATAGGTTATCAAACAAATTTTGTAGTTTTTAGTTTTTAAAAACTAAAAAACTGTTTTTGAGAAGTAAATCAAACAGGCCCTAAGTAACTCTTTTTCTATTCGTTTTGTTTATTTATCATTACTTCTTTCTTGGAATTGGGGACACCAGAAGAGGAAAAATATATCTAAGACGGCTGTGAAAGCTGCAAACCTTAATACTTCTGTTGAGATTGCAAAACACTTTATTTCCCGTATAAGTTTATCGAGAGAAAAGGAAGAAACAAAGTAGGATACAAGCGTGATGGTTCAAATATAAGTTCCTGCTCGAAATTGATCAACCCAACTGCATAAGTTCGTATTTTGCCTAAATGTCAACATTAGGAACTCCACAGATTAAGAGTTGTAGACTGTAGTACTCTTAGTACATTACATAATGAAGTTTTAAGAGTATGTGTATAAATGATGAGGTAAAAAGGTCTGCTGCCATATAATTTTAACAGACAACAGTGGCACTCAATGAATGATGAACATAATAAATAAAGGCTAAGATTTAAGAAATGATATTTTTTAAATTTAATGTGTCAAGTTACCATATATTTCACAAGTAAAGAAATATGTGGTCTATAAGAATTGCAATTCATGCCTCAAGTTAATTCCCATACTGTAAGCAAAAAAAAACTTCACTTTTTCCAGTGTCATTAAACACAACAAACTTGCGGCAAAATTTGTGGCTGGCCTCAAAGTTGTATGATTCCAATTTTGATATTACACGAGGGATGTTTCTAATGGGCTAAAAAATCTGTCGTATTAAGATTTCATGTGAAACTGAATAGAAGATAGAATTATTTGCTTTTTGTTTGGTTAAGCCCTATTAATGTTAAAAAGATTCACAGAAAATTAATATTCTGGTACTCTTAATGATGGATACAGTGATAAAGCATGTGTAGAAGAACATGGGAAGAAAACGAATATAGATAAAGGAGGAAGAAGGAGGTAGGAGAAGAAAGACTGAATATATATGTCAGTCTACGAATCAAGTTGGTGCTGAATAATATTGGTCAGTTCCACATTGTGTTGTCAAGAAAGTAAAGTGGATGTGTGGTATAAAAGCAGAAGTGAGTACCACACATAATTCATATCTTTCTCTGCTCTTTCTTGGCCTCTGGCCAATTTCTTGGCTTTTTGGCCAAGATATGGGGAGTAGTTTATTGGTTAAAATGCCTGGTTTGAAGTCTTCGTTCTCAATTGGAGCACAGAGACTCCTATTCCATGAGTGTCGGTGGAGTAGGAATATCTACGAGGTGCTCTAAGTGGGTATATGAGTGTTGGTTTATGATCAGGTATTTTTATTACCGTTGGTCTGTATCTTGTTGGTATAATTAGCATCAAACAATTCTTATAACCATTCTTATAACTATGTAATCACATATTTGCACGGTCGTAGGATCCATTTCATTCCAATGTGATTCGGTTGTCTAGGAGCCGCACATTGTCATGCCTTGTGCATTGACGAACACTCTCTACCCTCATCAACCTCGGGTGTTATGATATTTTCTTAATGGCATCAAAGGAATCTATAACTGCTCGGTTGTATTATGAATGTACAATCTAATACTCTTTTTGTGCTAGGCATTATTTAAAAATATTTTTTATAGTACTTTTAATATGTTTAAATAATGCCTAGCACAAAAATAAATTGTAAACACTTTCGTATAAACGTCGTAAACTAAAACGGCGAGGAAAACAATTTTAAATAAATTAGATATGTTATGCTTATAGTTATTTATATATTCGATCTTTAAAATTATAAATAACGAAACGAGTAAATATAATTTTATATTAAATTTATATTTGTGTTAATTCATTGAATTTTCACTTTTATTTTTTACTTTGATGATCAACTAAGTAAAGAATTATTTGAAAAATATATATAATTTATAGGATTTTTTTTGTTATGCGGGCTAACGGGTACCGAGCTTTTTAGGACCGGGCTAAAAAGCCCTATTAAAATTTGGGCTCAATATTTAAGGCTCAAGCCCTATAATTAATCGGGTTAAATGGGCCGGCCCGTTACTATAATAATTTATCACTATGAACATATTTCACTTTGTTTTGTCATGAAGTTAGGAAAAGAAGAAAATTCTTCAATATTTTGAGACGGATTGCATCAAAAGATTCAAGATATAACAGTACAAATCTTGGATCCCGCAAATTGTTTTGAAAACACAATGGAAAAGTTCAAAGTATGATATTTGCCGTCTAGGTTAAGTTTTTTTTTCTATCACTTTTAAATGTATCTAAATGGATTTCAGTATAATTAATTTTGTCTTTGTATAATTGATTCCTATTGAATCTAAAATTTGTATCTATTTAAACGTCATTTTTGTATTCAAAGTATTGTTTAACTTATTTCTACAAATGTGTATTCAAACATAAACTATTTTGCATTCAACTTATTTTTAACTAAAATTAAATTTATAAAATTAATTTATTCAAAATCAATTTTACCAAAGACATAATAAGGAAATGACGTTAGTTGAGAATATTTAAATATTATAAACTTATTTAATGCAATACATAGTTTTATCTAAGATCATGCTAATTTGTGTCTATGTTAAGGAATCCGTAAAAAAATATTATACTATTTTAAAAGAATAAATATTTAATTTTTGAACAAATAGATTGCACAATTTTCTATATCAAATTTCTATATTTTGTAGACAAGGATGTGTACTTGTTATCATTTCCATTTTAAGAAAATTGAATAACCTTTTTAAATTTTGTTGAATTCATGACTGTTCTTTTAAGTGCCAACTTCCAGCGAATACAACAATCGATTTAAATAACTGGTATAAAAAATCGATTTAATTTTGTAGTATTTCCGTTTACCATGTTACTCTTTCCAACAGTTGCTCTCTTGGGTTGTGTTCTTACTAAGCAGACCCTCGTGCGTGAGGTAATGGCCAATCTAAAGAGACACCAACCCATTCAATTCAAGTTTGTAACTTTGCAAACCAAAGTTCTGCACGTGACCGTGTCTTGTTCAATGATCCCTACAACAAGTGAGGTGATATGAAGATTTAATAAAAAAAAATAGAAGGAATCATGATATGCAGGGTGCAAGGAGATTAAAAATATATATACCTACCTCGTACATGAAACAAATATCTTATGGAAAAAAGAGTGAATTACTATGTTATTTAATTGTTAATTACACATCCGGTCACAAATATAAGCAAAAATTCATATTTTAGATTCATTCAATAAAGACCACATACATCATTTACTAAATGAATCTAAAACATGAATTTTTGCTTATATTTGTGACCAGAGGGTGTACACTAAGAAGTTATGAGATTGAGGATAGAGGCTTTTGCGATGCGATAGTACAACTTAAGTTGTTTCAAAGAAAATGGTTAAACATGAGAAAATATGTTCTTATTAACTATATGTTTTTATACCATTTATGTATTTATGTATGACATTTCATTGTCAATATGTTTTTATACCATATATGTATGATGTTTTTGGCTTTCTAGCACCAAAGAGTAAGGTTGAATCTTTTACAAATAGTTCAAATGATCATACATAATAATATTGTCTTTTAAACATTTGAATATAGTTTTAGCGAGCTTGTTGGTCTCACTCTTGTGTAATTTTCTACCAACTAGGGTTGATTCTTTAAATTAAGATGCCTTGGACGGATCATGAGATGGTTCCTCTATAAAAAAATAAAATTAACAGAAAAATACACATGAATAAAAGAAATGAACTTTATTTAACATTTTCATTAACTAAACAGAGCATCTTTTACACACAAGTTTGTTTCTTAGATTAAAAGATACATGTACCTCGTACTTGAGACAAATATCCTATGCAAAACAAAAAGCATATATATGATAGCATAAGAATTGAATCCATACATACTTTTCATTCACTTTCCACTCAGTCTGCAAAATGATGGATCCATCACCCTCCATATCACAAAAACAGCACCCTCTCCCTTTCCCTGACTCAGTGCCTTCCTCTCCTCGTCATCATTATAATAATGACACAGCTGATGTCCTCCTCCTCCCTCACGTCCCTGGCTCCAAACTCCGCCTCATGTGCAGCTACGGCGGCCACATCATGCCACGTGACAACTCCCTCTACTACGTCGGTGGCGACACACGCATCGTCGCCATCGACAGACACTCTTCCTTAACACACCTCTTTTCTCACCTCTCTCGCACTCTCCTTCATGGAAGAAGACCTTTCACTCTCAAGTACCATCTTCCCAATGAAGACCTTGACAACCTCATCACTGTTTCCACTGATGAAGACCTCCAGAATATGATAGATGAGTATGATCGTTTGTCTTCAAACCCTTCTCCTTCACCTTCTCGACTCAGATTGTTCTTGTTCTTCTCAAAACCAGATACTGCTGTTTCCATGGGAAATGATCACTTTGATAATCATGCGTGGTTTGTGGAAGCTCTCAACAACTCAGGGATTCTGTCTCGTGTTGTTTCTGATTCTGCTGCCGTTGTTGATAATTGCCTCCTCAACCTTGATGATTATGATATTAGTGCTTCAAGTAATGACGAAAATACTAATAATAATGTTATCAAGGAGCATTTGATTGATGTTGATTATTCATTACCTTTGGAGGAGGAGGAGGAGGAGAACATGTTTAATTATTCAATTGCTAATCTTCCTGAAATACGAGTTGGTGTTGATCATGACAATGATGGTAGCGGGGCAAAGCAAGAGCAGAGGCTTAGGATGGAACAACAGCATGATAATGATAACAACTTTGATGATGTGAAGCAACATGATCCTTTTCTTGAATCTTCTTATTGTCATGATGCCCGTGCTGGTTATGATTTCAATAGGGTTATGTCCGATGATCGGAAGCCTCCTTTGCCGTCACTTATTGTTCAACCAAGGACCACCGGAGCTGGCCTTGGTTTGCCTTCTCCAGATTCACTAGCAAGGTAACATTCAACTATCATCAATCTATTCTATATGCAAATTTTTTCTTTGTTTAGTTTAATTTTGTAAGGTAGTGTCATTTGAAGTTTATTCAAGTAGTTTCTTGTAAATATGTTATTTGATGATTATGATTTTTGGATTATGTGAAAAGTGATAGCAGTATTGCATCTGCATGTGTGGACAAGAAAGATACAACTTTGCCAAATAATATCAAAAGTGAAGTATTTGATCAAAATCAACAAGGGGAACAAGCAAAGGATCCTGATTACACCTTACCCCAACAACAATTGAATCAAAACCAGCAACCTCCAACATATCAACAACATCAATTTGTCTATATTCATCGTCCTATAGGTACAGCTCAAGTTCCAATGTCATCCTACTACCCAGTTTATGCCTCACCATCACAATCACACCAACAACTTCATCAGTATCCTGTTTATGTAATGCCAATTGGACATGGATCTACACAACCATACAACATAGCTTTACAATCCAATTTATCTGACACAAATGTGGTAGCTTCAACTAGGCCACTAATGCCACAAAGTGTTGTACCTGAGGTAAATTCAAGTGTTTATAAAACTCCTATGGCGTCAAATCCATCTTTTATTCAAGTTCCTTCTAATCAATATCAGCAGCAATACGTGAGTTTGCCTCAAAATATTCATCATCCACCACGGACTATTTATGGTTATGAATATGGCGGAGCGACGCAAGAACAAGTATACTACACACAACAACAGCCTGCAAATGCAAATACACCTCCTCAGTACCAAACCATGACCCCAGCACCTGCTGCAGCAGCACTATTAGATGTTTCAAAACAGTTTCCTATAGACAACAACATTCAGCAGCAAAACAGAACTTCACAGCAAGTATAATTCAACTCGGAGAACATTGTGTCGCATGATATTGAGGGTTGATTGGACTTCCTGTTCATTCTTTAGTGATTAATTATATATGAGATTGAGATCTTCCTTCTGAAAAACTAAGGCCTCTGACTATTATCTGTATGAATGTGAATCTAATGTAAGATCATATATTTCAGTATAGTTTCTGTCATGCTCTATCTATGACAATAATCCAGTTCAATAAGGAAAGCTACTGCCATTAGTTTTTATTTATTATATTATATACTACTAGTATGTACAAGTTCTATTAGCACGCAAACTTGTGGTTGGATTAAATTAATGAAAATAGGTCCAAAACTTTAATTTAGTGACTCATCAATTTATGTCATCATTCAAGAGCATTGCATTTGATCACACTTTAAAATTACTTTTAATAAATGGAAATTGCAATAGAACATAATGAACATGACACAGATGGGGCACTTTGCTCTGACATTTTCCTAATGGCATAAAAAGGAATCTATAACCGCTCATGCAGCATGCCGAAGAACTCAGTTGTATTATGAATGTATAATTTGATACTCTTCATAACTATTTTGCTTTGATAATAATCTAATGTCTCAAAAAAGCTATGTGACCACGAAGTAGCCGGCGACATCAGAGTTTTCAATATCTCTGCGACTTTAGGTGATATTGCATCAATTGCATTTGACCTTGATTCTCTATAGTATCAAGGATTATAGTTGTGACCAATATTTTAGAAGAGTTGAATAGATTTGTATTGTGCCTATAAAACAATTGTCACAGTGAGACAAACATTGATTTAGCTTAACAGGCACAATGTATGTATACTGAGTACAAAGAAAAATCTCTATGACTTCAGCACTTTTTAACTTTCACTTTGAAACTCAAATTTCCATGTGCGTATGTCTGTACTATAATAAGCAAGCTACGCATTATTTAGAGCCTGTTTCTATTAAATTACATTAAATTATTAAAATAAAAAAGAAATTAATTAACAATTGTCTCATATATAAAATTAATCTTCAAGTCACTTTGCAAGACATAGAACATAACAGATAAACGGGGGCAGTTGAAACTTGTATGGATGAGAAAAAGAAAAACCTCTCAGCGACTCTCCTCTCCTTTTGAAGTTCGAAGCATTTTAATCTTCAATTCTTCAACTTTAGTTTTACCTATGAATCAATGGTCACTAACCATTTTTTAATGTCTGCATATGATGCTGCAGACTTGACTTGAGTGTTTCTAAAAGTGGTGCAAGTGGAGTAACTTTTTATGAAATATTGACACAACTGGAAGCCTGTCTATACTGATTGTTAGATCTTGGTTTATTGTTGTTTTTTTCATTCCTTATGTTTTTCTGTTTATGCTTAGAACAAGTATAAATTATCCTATATGATTAGTCCATTATTTAGTTTATAAACTAAAAAGTAAATGCAACAATTCAGCTAAATTATGTTGAACAGCCATTTCTATTTGGACCTTTTAACAGATTATTAAAATGAAAAATGCATGAATTAAAAATTGTCTTATATATATATATATATATATATATAACATTTGTATGTGCAAAAAAGAAGAATAGCAAAGCAAATTAGAATTGCATATTTTCCCAGTTCATAATGGTAAGCAAAAATTTGATACTGATAAGCACAATTCTGATAATGGTAAGCAAATACAATTATGATGTTAGAGAATTTCATAAGATCCAATTAGAGTAAATAAAGTTAACTAGAACTTATGGGGGAGATGATTGAGAGGTTTTTCATGGTTCTGAGACCATGTATGAGACCATGTATGAAAAAGGAAGAAAATGAAGGAGAAAATGAAACAGTGTTCCCAGCTGAACTTAGATACTTAGATACCCTTTGGCCATGATTTTTTAAGATTTAAAAGTTACTTCAAAACAAAGTTAAAATAAAGGCCTTTAAGAAAAAAGCTAAAGTTGTTGATTTCTTTGTTTTTTTAGTTTTAAAGCTATTTTTAAATTAAATGTTGTTTGGCAAAATGCCCCTCCTGAAGGTAAAATGGGAAATTCACATGGTATCAATATTAATATATAGTATATAGACACTCAAAAGGTTGGTTGCTATATTTTAGCCCACCTCTTAACAACAAAAAAAATGCTCTAACAAATCTAGTTCGGGGTGGGGTGGGTGTGGATAGAAAGTTTCACCTTTTTTTCTACCTCAATTCGTAATTGATTTGCTCATGCTCTGGGTTCACCTTTTCTCATTGCAGGTCGTTCGCTTCTTCAACTATAGTAAGTATTTTGGGCATCCGATCTAAAAAGTACCCAAAATACTGGGCGTCATTAAGAAGGAATTTTAGAAACTAAAGAATTTTTTAAAAAAATTGAACTAGGATTGGTGGGATGCGCTGGCCTATGCAAAAGTGCAACACATATGCGACACTGGAGAAGCCCGATAGCAAGCTACTGTGATGGCTTCTCCCCCTCAAAAAAGTAATTTAATATCGTGTGACCCATTGGACCACATATCAGATATTAAACTGATAAGAACAGATTCCACACTTGATCTTAGCCAAAAGGCCGAGAATGGTATGAATTGTATGTGTTACTAGCTTCTGCTTTTATATCACACATTCACTCACTTTCTCTCTTAACTCCTCGATGTGGGTCTATTTCACTTGTTGAACTCGATGCTTTTGTTGATGGGCGCTATTGCTATTACATCTTTCATCTTTGTGTTCATTCATTCCTTTTGAGTCCCACTGCTGTGTGTGTCTCTTAGAATCATATGCCAACATACTCTTCAGAATTCAATCTCTGATGCAGTAGTTAGTTGCACTACATTCAACTCTTATTTATTTTGTGGAGTTTTTTTTTCTTTTTATTCACTCATCTTTGTGTCTCTTAGAATTCAATATCTGATGTAGTAGTTGCTTCACTACAGTCAACTCTCATTTTGTGGAGTTTTTTTTTTAATTTCTTTTTAATGTTCACATTCCGGCAAAATAAAACTATATACAGTTTCGGTTGATCAATTTATTTGCAGGAATTTATTTGAAAATTCATGTTTGGTTGATCAGAAAAACCTTATAAAGTTTCTTATGAGAGAAAGAATCAAAAGCAACATTTTCCATGTTGCGTTAAGTCTGACTCCAACAAATGCATGTACTCTTATGATGCAGATAAAAATCTCTCAATCATCTCCCCCATAAGTTCTAGTTAACTTTATTTACTCTAATTGAATCTTATGAAATTCTCTATCATCATTATATTTGCTTACCATTATCAGAGTTGTGATAATCAGAACTGTATTTGCCTTAGAAGGATGATCTAAAGATGAAGCATAAAATAAATCCATTGATAAGAAACCTTAATCCAATAACATATATTACAGACTCCTCAACAAGGAGGCTAAAAGTTTGGAAGATGAAATGTTGTTTGACACCAAAAAAATGAAAATTCTGAATATAAAAAATTATACACCTATTTTAGGATGAGAATGTCCAAAAAAGAGTTTTTCACTCAGTGTCGAGCTGCAACCTGCTGCTTACACACAGGGCAGAAATTTTTGTGTGCTACCCATTGTTGTATACATTGAAAGTGATACAAGTGATCACAGTTAAGCCTCCCAAGCTCATCATCTGCTTCAAACTCCTCCTGTACTCATAAATTAAACATGTATATCATAAATTTAATTGGCTCCAACGCAATTTTATGCTTTATTTTCGATTTTGATCCCTCCATTTTTAAATTCATGATTTTGGTCCCACAATTTTCAAAATGTCTGATATTTCTGCCACCTAGGTATTTAGGTTATTTTTTTCCATTGACAAGTGAGATACTTATGCGGCATTTGATGACATGAAAATGAGTTATTTTAATCAACTAAGTTGCTACATAAGTATCTCACTTACTGCATCGTCAACATTCAACCTCAAAATACATAGGTAGAAGAAAAAAGTGTCAATTTTAAATTTGAGGAATCGAAATCTTGAATAAAGCAAAATAGAGTAATTGTACTTATGCCAATTGAACTTTACAAACTAACTACCTGGCAAATGCTGCACTTTTTGTCTACTTGATGCTTTGATGCATCATCTGAAAACTGAAGCTTAGTCTTCCTTATGTAAGGTTCCATCTCATCTTCTTTAAGTCCAGTATTGACATAACCAATTCTCTCACCGAGCTCAAGCAATTGCTGTCAAACACAAAATAGAAAATTACACAAACATAAAACAAAGATGCATGCAAGTACTGAACAACATATCAAAAGCTTGAGGATGTAATTATTAAAATAGAAAAATAATAGAATTGATTATTGGAGAAAGTACTCACCTCATACGACATGTTATCAACATCTAGTCTCCAATCTCTGTAAAGATCACGTGAGTTGAATCGTCCTCCCATTAGTATTCTTCCTTGAAGCGCCATTATCTTAAAAATTCCAACAATAGTGAGAATATGCAAATTAGCTTTCAACTACAATAATAACTTAGCAAAGACTTGATCGGTTATAACACAATTTTGTTAGCGAGCACCATCAGATTGACTTACTCAACAGTCAACACCATCTACAAACTAGCATGCGGGGAAATTTTCAACATTCTTTTTCCTACTTCTTGAAAAAATCATGCAGCCTAACATAAAAATTGCAATCAAGATTCTAACTCTCCAAATTATATATCAAAACCATAAAATGTTCATACTTAAAGTAGACATTGATTTTATCAAATTTTGTCATAAAACAAGAGTGATGTTAAAAACATGATTTGGTAAATTCTATTCAAGGTAGGCCAATCCAATTTTAGAATTTAGTAGCCAATACATAAGTGCTACACAGAACACAGAGTAACTTGCATGAGTAACAAGCTATCATTTTGCTTAGTTTTTATGCGGGGAAAGCACTTAAGTAACTTGCAGTTATCAACAAGCTATCGTTTCAAAAGAAAGAGTAAATCACCATGTTTTGATATAAAGAGATCAGATTTTGCTCAGTTTTTATGAATCAGAATCACAAAAATGATCAAAATACTTAATGAAAGAATACACAAGAGCATGAGCAAACCTCAGAAAAATCATCAGACGAAAGATCTCTGATATGACGAGGGTATGTTGCAGTTCCAAAAGAGCAAGCTGTGAAAATGTCAGGATCGGTGTCCGGAAAGGAGAAGGTTTCTGGGTAGACAGCAGTGCGCCTTCGGAAGGAAGATGAAGGCTGCCAATATAGTTATGATCAAGTTTAGTACATAATCATGTTACGAAATTTGAAACCAAAATGTGATGAAGTTTAACATAAGGAAGCGCATGCACAAATCAAACAAAAATCCAAACTAATCATAGATGTCTACCTAAATCACAACAAACAAGTTTATATATAGTGACACACACACATATAAATAGTATAGGAAAGAATGCAGTGAAGGACTACTTAACATGAAAATGTGTTGCAGTAATAATAAACAAGCTTCTCCTTGCATATGTGTACCTAGGGGAAACACTGCGTGCACCCATTGGGAAAGTACATTGATAATAATTCAGAGTATAGTTTCAAAACTTAAAAACTTCTTTTTATGAAAAATAATCAAAACTTAAAGAACATCTTTTAACTTTTTACATGCACTGAAAATTGAAACAAAAAACAGCCCAACATGAAAACAATCAAAGATTTCAGGCCCATACATTATACTCACTTCGTCCCTAATTATAAACACCCATTGGAACAAAAAAAATGTCTTTAAACATAAACATCAAAACTACTGGATACATTTATTATTATTTTTTCCCAAACATATATTAGAACAAAAGGAACAGATGATATGACTTTAGAGTGTAGATTAAAAAAAAAAGGGAAAACAAACTTCAAAGTTCAATTCATCAATAAATATAAATAAAATGGTCATTAGAACCATTCAAGTATGTGCAGCAAAGAGAAACATCATTAATGCAGCCTAACCAATGTCCATAGAAAAACAACACAATTTTCAAAAAGGTAAAAAAAAAAATGAAAAAATAGTAATAGTACCTCTCTGTGAGTTATCTTGTCGACATCAATTTTAGCTCTTGAAGACACATTCTTCTTAGACACAACACAATCAACAGATGCAGCAGCATCTGCTGAAAATCCAATTCCAGGACCACACCAAACATCTTGAAAATCAACACAAGTAGCTGAAGAAGAAGAAGAACCATCATTACTATTCTTGTGCTTCTTTTTACTGGTTTTCTTCCCTTGATGAGGCCAATCTGCTGAAGCACGAATCACAGCCGGCACCGACACCTGTTGAGAAGCACCAGCAGTGCATCCTAAACCTCTGAAAGTAGCTGCTGCAGATGAAAAGTTGATCTTTTTGTTGATGGGTTGTTGTGAGGTTGTTGTTTCATTGGAGAGTGTAGAGAGAAGCAGAGATGAAATTGTGGACTTGGAGCGTGTGGATTGGATTTGTTGTGTATTAGGATCTGTTTCTGAAATGGGTTTGAGGTTTTTGTTGTTGATTTGGTTTCTGGGTGGTTTTCTCCATTTCACATGTTGTTGTTCTGTTTTTGTTTTTGTTTTTGTTTCTTGTGTCACAGAAGACATGTTTGGTTTGGTTTGGATGGAGAAGAAGAATCAAGAATGGGATTTTTGCAGAGGAATATACTACTTATTTAGTTTTGAGATTAATAATTTAATATTTGTGGGGTGCCCTTTACTTTAGTTTAAGTGGGGTCCTATCTTTGTTTTACTGGAATTGTGGACATATACTATTCAATCACTAGCACTAGCACTAGCACTAGCGGCTAGCCTCTCTTCTTTTTGTGTTTTTCAAGCCAAACTACTTATCAAAGGATATAAACTTTGAAAATTCTTTCTCTTCTCTTTAATCTATGATTCTCATTTGGAGTGTAGTGGGAGGGCAACATAATTTACACACAATTTTATATTTTTTAGTACTATGGAAAGTCAAACTACAACAACTCACTTCTGCCATGATGGTATATTTGATTATTTTATCTATAACAATGCACTTGTTTTTTTAATAACAAAAGTTCTTGTTAAAAATTCAAAAATAAAAAGATTTGATAATTTTATGCAGAAGAAAAAGTTTTTTCCTATATATTTAATAATTTATGTATCTGATCTAAAATATAAGTAAGATACATAAATTATTCAATATATTTAAAAAAGTCAATTGTTTCTTGTTAAAATGACCGAAAAAAGTATAAAAATTACAATATAAATTTTTCACTTTAAACTTTTTACACAAACTTTCGTAAAATATTACCATTTAAGGTTTTTAACCGGTGCCTTGAAGGTACTATCTAATATTTTCCTATATATATAAAATTTGTTAGGATACACTCAAAGAAATAACTAAAAAATGGTTAAATACAATTTGAAGTTGCTAAAATATTTCTTCTAAAAAAAATGGGTGTAACTTAGCAACTCCTTTGAGTAATTGCTACAATGCACTAGTTTTTGGTTTTGTACGTTGGTGTATAGATAAACGATTTCAACTCCTTTCGTACAAAGCATCATGCTCTAAGTGCATTTCACTCTTTAGTTTTACATTGAGAACCTTGGAAACCATGGCTTTGATTAAAAATGTGACTTTAGAGTTTTGATACCTCTACACAAAATCAAACATGTTAATTGTTAAAAGAGTGCCATATTTCTATCGTTTCTCATGTTGTGTTTTACACATCAACCTCACATCCCAATAATACTTTAAGGTGGCATTTACTATGGGAATGTCTAATCCTGGATTAGGATTCTCTCCATTGAAAATTCTCTCAAGTTTTCTCATGTGGAATCTCAATCATCAATTATGAGAGAGAAAGTGAGAATTAAATTATAATGAAAAGTGGTTGTTGTATTTTAATGGTGGAGATTGAAAATGGAGAAAACTTGAGAAATTTTTTAATGGAGAGGATCCAAATCCATCATTTCCCACCATGGGAAAGACAGATTTTGCCATAGATATATTATTAAAAAAATTGAATGGTTGAGATTGTTCACCTTTAACATTTTCTTAAGTTTTTGTTTTTTTGACATTTTACAAAAATTCGGACCCCACATAGTATAGAGAAAATGTTATTTTATTTATATGGCTTTCTACACAATTTTAGGCCTATGTAAGCAATGGGCCTAAACAAAAATCATCAAGACCAAACTAACATTATATTGAAACCCTTCACGTTACATATTTCTGCCTCGCCCATAGAGCTGTCAGAACGGGCCACCCAACCCGTTTAGGGTCGGCCCTAACAGAATTCAGACTTTATCGGGTCTGGCCAAAAAGCTCGGTTGGAATATGGACTTGAAAAATACTACCCAAGTCCTGCCCTACACGGGCTGCGGGCTAAACGGGCTGGTCCGTGTTAAAAATTACTTTTTTGTAGAAAAAAAATTACTTTTTTAAAATAACTCAGTACATGCAAAACAATACTGTATGACTGTATTTTTTTTTATACGCTCTCAAATCTCAAGCCTCAATTACCAATACAGACAAGACAATAAACTTTGTTTACTTCAACGAAGTACAAAATTTAGTGGAAAATATATTCATACTCCAATTTGACATAAGTTCATTTGAGACTTCCATAGACTAAAATGAAAGTAGGTGATTTGTTGGCACGTGTCAATAATATCTCATGTACAAGCTAAAATAATATGCAGAATTTCAAGGGAAAGCCAGTGATGGTAAAGTGTTTAAACAAAGCTAAAACTTGGTATAGGTATGATGGATACATCCATTTTTTTTAACCTTTGATAAGCGTATTATACCAAATCGCCTGTCTCACCAGATTGGTCATGTTGGTTCCAAAAAAAAAAAAAATGACCCTTGACCTATATGATGATTGATGGGTGTGTTCTCTCCCTTTGAACGAAATGATTTTGTCATCAAAACTTTTAGTTTACACTCACATATCTATGGAAACTTTTTTAAAAAAGGCTAGAAACATACGAAATATAGTGGCGTATATATAAACAGCAAAATAGATCATAAAATCGGATGCAATAGGATCAGTAAAGAACAAAAGCATAAGGACAAATTGTCATATTCAATTTTGTCAATCTAGACCTAATTTTGGACCACATCTTTAAGTATAATAAACAAAAGAATAATTTGGCCAAGAGGTAGGACGGTGAATTTAATTTCCCACTAGGTAGATTTTGTTATTAATTACTTTAACCAAATCAATAGAATTAAAAAAGTTCAATGACTTGAAATACTTCGCGGTAACCCCACGGTCACCCCCAACCATTTGAACAAGGTTGATTGGTTAATGGATTGGAAAAATGGCATCTTTTTTAGTCAACCATTAATTGGTGCACATTTTAGGTATTTTTCCCCCTTTTTCCTTCAAAACAAAAGGTATTTTTTTTTTTTGGTATAAGCACATTTTAGAGTTTTGATGCAACCAATCATTTGATTTTTTTTTCCCCTTGCAAACTACAGTAAACTCGAGGGTTTATCCAATTATTTAGAATTTAGTCCGTGTTATTTGGTTTAGTTAGTGATTTTTAATTTATTTAGTTTGATTTAGAAAGATTTTTGTTATCTTTTCATCGTATATAAGAGTCACATGAAGAACATTCCAGTTAAATATGAATTGTATTGACCCAAAATCATATCGTATGTCATGGTAGAGAAACTAATATATCTTATATCTAATAGGTACCTTTTATGGTTGGTTGATTGTATTGTATGTCACATGTTTCTTTACGGTCAGAATGGGGTAAATAATGGGTTAATTTGAGCTAAACCATGGAAAGCGATTATTTAATCCCATAGCTTAATGGAAAGCGATTATTTAATCCCTTGGTTTGTTCAATAGTTTAGCTCAAATTACCTTGAGGTGAATCGGGTAAATAATGGGTTAATTTGACTCTGTATGTCACATTATTTAATCTCATAGCTTTATGGAAAGCGATTATTTCTTTCTTTTAGCAGGCACAATGGAAATTAGCTTTATTTAATTTTTGCCTTAATCAATTAGTGTCCTCCTTTAACTCTAAATTTGTGAAATATGATGGCCGTGCATATAAATGTATACTTTAAGATTATTCATAAGCCATTAGATTGTGATGATGGCCATTAATTTGCCGAAAGTTAGACCATGATCTTTAATCTTTTATGATGCATTCCTATCTCTATCTATTAAAGACAGGACAATGTCCCGTGAACATAGCTCAGTTGGTAGGACTATACATTATTATATACAGGGTCGGGGTTCGAACCCCGGACACCCCACTTATTCACTTTATAAGGTGAATTCTAGCCACTAGACTACCTGATAAAAAAAAAAGACAGGACAATATTATTATTACTAATACAATCTTGAATTATATGTACAATGTCATGTTCTGTTCAGTTAGTTTATCTGGCTTTAGTGTCAACATATACGTTTGATATGCATATATTGCTGGATCTAATTTGTGAATTAATGTGGGAACATGAGAACTCGTGTTTGGAAGCCGGTCGTAGTAACAAAGGATTGTTGGTTTGGTTGATGAGTATTATTGCCGCCAAAGTATCATAATTAAGATGCTAATTCTAAAACTAACTAAAGGTAAAATTGAAAATGACAAAAAAGTGTTTATACTTCTAGATTGGAATGCGTGTAATCAGCAAAAGCAAGAAAGAAATCACAAATTATACATTTCTCTTTCTACAATGGTTAAGTATATACACCCCTAAAAAAAAGTACTGTACTCCTTCTAAAAAAAAAAAGTATATGTTTTTTTTCATATTATTTTATTCTCCAAATAAAAAAAGATTGTATCTAAAAATACATAGAAAAAAAAATGGAAATCTAAATTTCATAAAAAAATACCGTTCATTATTTTCAAACTTTATCGCAATAAAAAGAGCGGAAAAACGGACACGTGTTTATAAAATAAGTTTACAATGCACGTCAAAGGTATAAAAAGCTCATAAGAGTTGAAATGTTAAAAATGCAATATATGTTGAAACGTTTGGTCGATCATAGACTTATAGTTATGTTTACTGTTTAAAACTTTTGGTAAGTTTACAACCATTTATGATATTTTTTGGGCTCATCATGAATCAACTAATTTATTTAGCATTTTTCTTATTGTTTTCTTAATGAACTCCACTTATAAAACTTGTCACTATAAAATGTCATTGTTTGAAATAGCTGAGGTCACCTCAATTTAATTGACATATTATGTTGATTTTGATTTATGACTTCTGAAGAGAAAAAAAACACTTGGGCTCTAGAAACTTGTGTTGATCTTTTGAAGTCTAAAAACGTGATTGACAGGGATGACACACAAATGAAACATGTTGCCAATATCTTCCCTTCATCTACTACTTGAGTGTGTTGGTATCATATTTCAAAAAACGTGTGAGCAAGATGGAAAAACAAATTACAAGGTCAAATATTTTGATGTCAAAGAGAATGATTATGAAAAGGTGGATTTGGAAAAGAATGATACCAAAGAGATGAAATTGATAGAGTATAACACAATCATGAAAGTGCGAGAAAATGTGGTTGAATCAAATGATGTCTATTAATTAAGGGATTAAAATCAAAATCTTATATTTTTAGGGATGAATATAAGATTCTGTTTTCAGCCCCAAGAGCATCCACAATTACATAAATAACCACACGTGCGTATAATAATTCATAATTATGACCCACCCATTTTATTATATGTAAAAATAAAAAAAGAGAAAAAACAAAGTTACGATTAAGAACCCTAAGCTTAGGTCTTCGTCTTCGTCTTCCTCCATCGCAGTAGCAGCATAGGGTGGTTGAACGGATCTTTATCTGAATTTCGATGGGGAGGAAGAAGAAGCGCGTTGCTTCAAAGGTTTGGTGTTATTACTGCGATCGTGAATTCGATGACGAGAAGATCTTGGTTCAGCATCAGAAAGCCAAACACTTTAAGTGTCATGTTTGTCATAAGAAGCTTTCCACTGCTGGTGGCATGTCCATTCACGTTCTTCAGGTCCACAAAGAAAACGTCACCAAGTATATTCCCCCTTTTCTCTTTCATTCGTTTTTTAGGGTTTTCAATTTCACTTTTTTTTTTTTTAGTGTTTTTCATTTCTAATTATCTATTCATGTGTGGATTCAATTTGGATAAACAACTTAATTAATCGCTTATAGCATTAAAGTTTATCTTATAAGTGCTTACTTATAAGCTATTTCTATCGCAAAAGATAAAATAATGTCAGAACGATTTTCATATAAGCTATAAGCTGCTTTTATAAGCTATACTTGAGAGTTGATGGAAATAAGATGATAAAAGCTGATAGACATGTCATAAATCATTTTCATAAGCTCTCCTAAGCAGTTTTACAAGTGCTTATACCAGTAGATAAGCTCAGATAAGACAATTATAGCAGACCCTTATAGTTACACAGAGGGAGGTTGTTTGCTTTTTTAGTCAAGCATTTGACTGACCCGTGATGTACATACTTGATTATCTTTGAATGAATGCTCTCCTTAAAATATTAATGTACTAGATTTTACTGAACTCTCAATTATTTCGTTTTTCTTTGCAGGGTGCCCAATGCGAAACCTGGAAGAGAGAGTACAGAAATTGAAATATACGGAATGCAGGGGATTCCGCCAGATGTCTTGGCTGCTCATTATGGAGATGAAGGTCACACTATACTCTGTCTCATTGTTTTTTCTCCTTGTTTCATAGTTCTTATTGATAGTTTATAATCGAGACACCTTAATAACTACTTCAAGTACAAACAAATCTGATTTTTTACCTCTGTTAATTTTCCATTTTAATGATTCCATTGTAGTGTCAGAAATAGGAGGGATGCAGGGAAGGAGGCCCCTGTATAACTGTAACAGATGTTATGTAACTGCTTATTAACCGTAGTTAGTTAATTAGTTATCTGCAGGGTGGGCATTATAAAAGGTAGCAGATATATAGGAGTTAGGGGGTGGACAAACGGTTGGATCCAGTCGGTAAACCACCATCTAGAGAAATCCGCCGGCCGGAAAATCTCAGCCCATATCCGACCATTTATTTTCGCGGATAGGTTGGGTGGCGGGTTCTAACGAAAGCGGGTGGGTTGAAATGGATAGCAGAACAAGAAGGAGAAGAAGAGGCTACTTAGATTTTGGCCATCGGTGCCGACACAGTTGCATATATCCACGACCAACTTCTGCCTTAGTTTACAACTTACATGGGTTAAATAAATGAAAAAAGACAACAAAGTTGCTCATATTTTGACCGTCGCTTAATTGCCTTCAACCGTGAGAAGGCCTCCACATCAGGAGCATAAGAAATCTCAATATCTGAAATATGCATGGCTATCTCTGAAACTAATTTTTTTTTACAACTCCTTTATGTTAATGAAGAGATTGAGGAAGAAATTGAATGGAAAGAAAAAAACCCGAATATAAAACAAATAATATGGTATCTTATCTAATATCTCCATTTTCCAAGGTCAAGGATAGTTGAAGTTGTTCTACTTTACTAAAAAAAAAAAAGAAGCATATTTATTTACAGTTTCCAAGTTGCAGTTATTATGAGACTGGGTCTCAAGACTAATACTCTGAATTAGTACCGACTTGTCGTATCACTGTCTTGTAATTTAAATAAATAATCAGTATATGTATACAGCGAACATGGTAGCGGTCAGTTTCTCATGGATTTATTTTGAACAGACGAACTCGACCATTACTAACCCTTACACAACCGAAAAACTGAACACATGACCTGCTCTGCTCATATTGTCATTAGGTTTTTCCGGTTTGGGTTGGGGTTCGGTTTTTTGTTCAACCCTAATAATAGGACTAGGCATTGAAATTGATCATTAATCTGGGGATTTAGTTTATGTTGATTCAATAAAAGAATTCTAATCTCTCTTGTTTTCTAACACTATTCTACCGAATGCCTGACATGTATGGTGGCTGTTGTTTTATGTATTATTCTGTTTTGTTGGTATTATTGACGTTAGGAGCGTTTTTGTACAATTTATTATTTAGGATAATGGCTTTGTACAAGTATTGTTGTTGATGATAAAAATGTTGAATCATACTTGAAATTCCTTTTTTTATCTTTTTTTACGAGAAATTGTTTAATATTCTCTGACAGTTTTGTATGTAATGCAGACGATGATGTTCCATCAAAGACAGCCAAGGTGGACATCCCATCAACCCCATTTGCAGGTGGAATGGTGCCACCTCCTATGGGTACCGGATATCCTCCACGATCAACCATGGGCCCAATTCGACCAATGTATGCCGTTAAACATTTTTTTTATTTTGATTTTCTCATTCGAATTCTTATTCTATTTGGAATGTGGTAGAAGTGATATATTCGTGAATATTTTTCTATTTAGAAAATTATCAGTGACACAAAATCTGCTCATTTACTTATCTCTGCTGCTGCAGATATAACCCTGCTGTACCAGGCCCTCCTAATGCTTGGGGAGTTGTTCCACCTCGACCTCAGCCATGGTTTCCCCAGCCTCCAACTGTTTCAATTCCTCCTCCGGTTCAATACCCACAGCAACCATTATTTCCTGTTCAGAATGTGAGGCCTCCATTGCCATCAACTACTTCACCTGCACTACAATCTCAGATTACTCCTCCTGGACTGTCTTCATCTACACCTCCTGTCCCAGTTTCACAGCCTTTGTTTCCTGTTGTTGGAAATAACCACATGGCCACTCAAAGTTCACCATTTTCCGCTGCACCCATGTCTTCAAGTGTACCATCAATAACTCCTGGGCTTTCTTCAAATGTTCCTATTGACACACATTTGGGCATCAACTCTTCTGTGACAAGTAGTTATCAAGCAATAGGGATTCCAGGTAACGTTTTATTTTCTTTCCTTGAACCACTGTGACTGGTTTTTTGACACAACTGAATGTGTTTGATATAGTAAAAAACTTGGAACTAAAAATTTAGTGTTTCCACCTCAGTTGACCTTATATGATTCATGTGATTTTCATTTTCTTGTCCCTCTGGTTTCTTATAGGTGGGATAGCAAGTAACTCACATTCTTATGCTTCTGGCCCAAATACCGGTGGTCCTTCAATTGGACCTCCACCAGTAATCTCAAACAAAGCTCCCGCTACTCAGCCTGCCACTAACGAAGTCTACTTAGTTTGGGATGACGAGGCAATGTCCATGGTCAGTCATATTCTTAAAAAAAAATCTTTTCATTGGACTACTAGTCTACTATTGTTTCATGGTTGATAATGTTTTGATGCTTTGTTGCTGTAGGAGGAAAGAAGAATGTCTTTAACAAAATATCAGGTTCATGATGAAAGTAGCCAGGTAAGTCATACTACCTTTTTATTACTTGGAGTTGCTTTCACATCTAACCAGATGAGTAGGCTTTATGCTTTCTGTTTTCAGATTCAGTTGTTTACACATATTAAAAGAGGTACATTCTGTATAAGTTTGCAATCATTTAAAAAATAAATAAACGGCAAACAAAAAAAGTGTAGGCTTTATGCTTTCTGTTTTCAGATTCAGTTGTATACACATATTAAAAGAGTAGGCTTTATGCTTTCTATTTTCAGATTCAGTTGTTTACACATATTAAAAGAGGTACATTATGTATAAGTTTGCAATCATTTAAAAAATAAATAAACGGCAAACAAAAAAAGTGTAGGCTTTATGCTTTCTGTTTTTAGATTCAGTTGTATACACATATTAAAAGAGGTACATTCTGTTTAAATTCCAAACACTTTAAAAGAATAGACGGCAAAGCAGACAGTTTATGCTTTAGCTTTCTGTTTTCATATTCAGTTGTTTATGCATGCTAAAAGAGGTACATCATGTATAAATTTCCAATCATTTTAAAAAAATAAACGGCAAAGAAAAAATGATCACTTAATTCTCCCTTTTGCCTCCCACCTGAATGGAAGTTACATTTATTTAAAGGACCACTGTCAAGCTATGCTTCCAATTTGGGGGCCTTCTAAAGATATACGTAGCTATTCTACTAATTCCTTTTGGTAATTATAATTATAACAACATAATTTGTGAAGCTTGTTGCACACAACCAACTTTGTGATCCTTCATCCCAGCATTTGTACACGATAAAAGAGTATGTATATGTGATTTTTGTTGGGTTTGGTTTTACCAATGTTATTCTTTTTACCCTTTGCTTGATTCGAAAGTTTGGGGTTTTGGGTGAAACATGATCTTACCCAACAGACTTTTGCTCATTCGTAGCATCATTACAATTTATTTTATGGAACAAGTGAATTCAGACTTGGCCCAGGTCAGCTTCTTTCGCAGAGTTTGGATCTCTTGCATAGGACCGTGCTCCAAAATATTTGTTTGTTGTGGTAATTTGTGGTCTATGAATACTTTTTAATCACTATTGTCATGTTTATCTTGCAGATGAGCTCCATTGATGCAGCCATAGATAAGAGGATACTTGAGAGCAGGCTAGCTGGTCGCATGGCATTTTAAGTCGTCAATATTATCCATGTACACTTCTCAAATTTCTTCAATGATATGAACTGAAAACGGCATTTTATTAAGCTTCTGACAACCAGCTTCCAACGTTCCTTTAATTGATCGGTGAAGGAACGTTATTATTGGTGCCATTCTCTGCTTAAATGGGCAAAAATAGCCCTTTCGTCATTTTAAATCTGAGGAAGAAGGTTGCAATGGTTTTGAAAGGCTCATCTGACAATATTTGTGCGTGGGAAGTTGCAGACTTCATTTGTTTCTCTTTTCCTACTTTTTTCCCGCTGATATTTGTATTCAAACTTTAGGACATGATGATATATATACTTTAGGACCATTTGGTGTAATCTTTATTTACATGTCTTGATTTGGGGGGAAAAGACCGCAGTTCTTGATTATATATTTCGTTAATTAGTAATAGCGTTTACCATTTTCTGTGTTAGAGCAAAATTAAAGAATGTAATGAGAGGATAAATTACAAGCCTATGCTTAGCACACAGACAAAACGCTTCCTTATCCCCTAAAATAAGATACAACTCATACTTTTCAATGTCCTAATGTTGTTACGTTACGTGTTGCAATAGCAAGTGAGCACCAAGACGGAGACCCCTTGATGAGAGACTTGTAAACCACTTGTTTTATACCTTGTCAGCACTTCAACGGGACTAGTAAATTGAAAATTTGAAGTCTTGAGACACGTACTGGAGGATATCATATCCCCTTCCCCTGCATACAGCCAAACGAATTAATAACTAAAAATTGGTAAATGAAGAAGTGTTGAATCAGTACTACTAGTAGAAAGAACTAAGAGCAGAGGCAGGGATGTAAATAGATTAAGTTGAGTTACGCTTAGTAACTTATTTAAGTAGATCCCACTTAGACCACACCACACCAGGTGATGATTACATTACATTACATCACCAATTTAATTGCTTTTCTGTACACCGCCTCATTTTTATTCAAACCTATGAAATGAAACTACAATATGCCTTAATCATCACACATGGAATCCAATATCGCGACTTTAAACGGTAAAAAACACACATTACTCTTAACTGTCACTTTCATTCCTATTCTTAAACTTTAGGACTACTATAATTTAATGAGAGAAAATAAAGATGGATGTTGCATGTTTTCGGATTATATAATTCAAAATGCAGTATATTTTAAATTGTGGCGTTATAAACCAGGTTTGGAGGATTTATGAGGTGTTTAATATATTTTTGGTAGATTGTAGTTATAATTTAAAATGATGGTGGTTATAAATATTTTGCTTTCATCTTCATTTTCCTTGCATTCCTTTATTAAATTGGTATCAATCAAAATCATTTATTTATCTTTTATTATATTATCTATAATAAAAGACAAATCAACTCATTAGAAATAACTCTACTTATATTTTGTTGATGAGTAGTATAATTTTCACATTTGTGTGAAAACATTTCTACATTCTCATTTGTGAATGATGTATTCAACATTAACCTTTTATATTCTAATGTAAAATAATGGTATTAATTATACTATTTTTGTGTGTCAAAACAAAATTAAGCTATGTTTGTAACAAATTAATAAATATATAAAAATTGAAAGGGAGCTCATACTTATAGATTTTTTTTTAAAAAAAATGTTGAGAGTTGTTTGAATCACATATTAGCGAAACTCTCAATTAATTCACTTAAATTTTATCTTCTTTATTATGCAAAATTGTTTTTTTAATCAAGTAATCAAGATGACTAAAATTTAGCTTTGACATTAAAACTTCATCTTTACATATTAAGATGCATTGTCTCTAAGCATACCAATTGATTGTTTTGAATGTGTGTAAAACAATGATGATTGATGAGGTAAGTAGAGTACTGTATACATAGTCCATACTACTAGTACCCGAGGGTAATTAAATTCCAGCATAGCATTGATGAGAGGATGGAGGACCCATGGTGGTGAGAATCATTTAATAAGTTCACATGCCACTAATCCTATCACAAAACACGAAAAACACACACACACTAAGATAGATAGTGACGTGTTTGGCTATTTCATGATCCACCGCATTCAAAATTAAATGTGAGTCGTTGAGTATCATTTAATTCCAATTCATTTCTATTGGCCTTTTGAATAAGGGAAGTTACCACTCTACTTATAATCAATAAATGTTACCCACTTCCTTTCATTCACAGGACCATCACATTTAATTTTTTTTGGACCACCTCCTCGGTACTATACACTGACATGTCACGGATAATATTAATTCCTACCATTATCATATCATTCAAAAATCTTATGCCACCAAACCAATTATCTCCCAAAAATGACTTCTTCTCCTTCTTCTTCCAAATCTCCTCCTTTAATCCCTTCACGCCATTCTCCACAATTCACACCAGTTTAGTAACATTTTCATACTTTCTAGCTAGTACTAGTACTAGTACTAATTTTATTTAATTTTTTTTTATCTTATCATATGGTATGTTATTATATTAATCAAATTAAATATGCAGATTCAAGAGGAACATGAATTTGATGAATACACCAACAACAGTGAAAACAGAAGCCAAAGTAGAAGAACAACACCAACGAGTGCTTCAACTCCAAAGCATCATCATCATCCACCAACACCAATCATCAACAAAAACACAAAACCAAATCACAAGAAAAAACGTTCTGAAACTGAACTAGAAGATGGTTCTGTTTCATGCAACAAATGCAGACCACATTCTCGTGACAAAATCTTCATCCTTCCCTTTGATCATTCCAACAACAACAGTAACAGCAAGTATTCATCTTTGTTGCAAAGTCCAAATGGGATTTTCAAATCCATTGTTTCAAAGCTAACAAGAAAAAGTCCAATGTCAACATCAACGACAAACAACAATGAAGAACAATGGAAAATGGCAGTAGCAGAACTTTCTCACAAACTTGTTCATGCCACAAGAAAAAGAGATGAAGCTCTTCAAGAAGCTTCAAGGCTTATGAACTCAATGTCAGAGTTAGAGAAAAAGTTGAACAAGCTTGAAATTTATTGTCACACTTTGAAATCTGGTCTTGAAGAATGTAACAATATTAATACTACTAATGTTGTTGCTCAGAAGAATTTTCATCATCATGTTCAAGACAATGACAACGTTGTACAACATTTCTTGGTGGCTGTTTCTGAAGCAAGATCTTCAGTGAGGCTTCTAAGTCGTTCTTTAACAATGCAACTTAGACACACAGGAAGCAAAGTGTATGAAAAAGTTTCTTTACTTTTACAACCTTTTGATATAAAAATCTCTTTTTCAAAGAATCCAAGAAGTTTGCTTTTTTACTTGGAAGCACTTTTGAACAAGACATTTTTTGAGGATTTTGAGTCAATAGGGTTTCAAAAGAATGCTTGTAATAGGATACTAAACCCTATGGAAAGATGTGAATCAAGTTTTGCTTCATTCAACATGATTCATGGGTTGACTTGGGATGAAGTTTTGAGCAAAGGGACAAGACATTTTAGTGAAGATTTTAGTAGATTTTGTGATAGAAAAATGAGTGAAATTGTTGCTATGTTGGGTTGGAATAGGGCTTGGTCTGAACCACTTTTGCAAGCTTTCTTTGTTGCTTCAAAGAGTGTTTGGATGGTTCATTTGTTGGCTAATTCAGTTCATCCAAGTTTGCCAATTTTTAGAGTTGATAAAGGTGTCAACTTTGATTCTGTTTACATGGAAGATATGGGTGGGGACAAGTCTTCAAGGTTGGTACCAAACATGGTTAGGATTATGGTTGCACCTGGTTTTTATGTCTATGGTAGTGCTGTTAAATGTAAGGTTCTTTGCAGGTACTTGACCAATAACCTCAGCAACAACAAACAAGACAAAGGTTTAAACCCATCACCTTAAACCCATCAAGTTTTTCCTTTTTGATTTTTAATGTGGAATTGGAAAGTGTACTCTATTTGGTTTGGAATTTGGATCAGGTTCTATTGTTGTTATGTTGGCCAATTTTAATCAATGTGTATATTATATTGGGTTGGTTTTTTGTTGTTAAAAAGTAACTTTGGTGGATATTTGTTATGTATTTTTCATGCTTGAGTTGGGATATGATATGATATGTCGATATATGGAGTTTTTTGGGTCAACGTGAACAATTTGGCATTTTATGGTTACCCTTTGTTTTATCTTCATTCTTTTTATTTGATTAATTACTCTTTTGTTTTATCTTCTGTCAAGTCTATTTGGACTTCTTATCATTTTTTGTTTTGTAACATATTTTTTGAAAAGGCAAACAAATTTGTTTTGTAACATATCTAATATCTATCTGGAAATTTTAGTTTTTGGGTCCTCAATAGTTTGATTTGATGGGATTGGGAAAGATTATTTAGATTCTCATGGTCATGGGTCCTAAAGCCATGTGAATGGCGATCAGAGATCATTATGAAACTATGAAAAGAGAAGGTAAAAACATATATATAGGACAGAATTAAACCTTTTTGTACTAAGATGCTTATCTTGTAGATGTTTTTTCAATATTATGCTGCTTTTCTTTATGACAAAATTGCATCTCTAATCTTTGAACTTATGTGTGTACTTACTTATTAAGTTTTCATTGTTTTCTTTTAGGTAAGTTTTCATTGTTTTAAACTTTGTGACCGTTGGGAATTTGATGTGGTTTAAACGAGGATGATATGCTTACATGCTACGATATAAGTCTTTCAAGCTTCAAAACAAAAAGAAAAAATAATCATATTCTTCCTCATAGTCTTTTAAACCCTTGCTATTTTCTCAAATCCATCAATGAACCCGAATCATCTTTGTCCCATACTGAAAAATGCAACTAGAGTCGGAAAGAGGATTCTTCATCTTCTTATAAAAAGAACAAAAACACAGAGATAAACGAAAGAACAAGAACATCAAAAGTGCATTCAAAAGAAGCAATTAATCAAAGAAAAATGTATTGTTGGTGTTTTACATCCTCAACTTATAAACCCCATGAAGAAAATTCAAATGTTTTTTTTTACTCTTCAAAATAGCATGATTGAGTAGAATTGCATCTTTTAAAGTGAACAATTCGGATTTGAGCTCTGACCTCAATATATAAAATGTAATGTCCTGCCAGTTAAGTGATGCTCGCAAGAACAATGTGATTTGTAAATTGCCAAATCGTAAAGTGTTTATTAAATTGAAAACAAACCACATTTTTATATATAAAAAAAAAACAAAAACAAAAAACAAGAGAAACGTTCGTTGGTATCAAAATGTTCAATACATCAAATATATTAATGGCCAGCTCAAGAGTTAATTCACGCTGGGGTTTTCAGCGTGACTTAAGTCATGCATGATTTTACACCTGCGTGAGTTCACTCACACATGATATTTTAGGAAATTTAGTTGAGAGTGAGCAAAACGTGATGGGAGAAGAACATTTTTCTTACTTGTGTTGTTGATGTTTTTTTATACTGGTACTAGCAAACCAATATGATGCTAATATCTCTTATTTCATCTGTTTAATTAATGTTCTTAGACTTAGCAGTGGGGAGTTATTTGAAATTACATATGCTTTCCCTCCACTCACAACTCTTAAGAGGCGTCAATTGTTTTGTTTATTGATGATTGTTCATATTCTTCCATCCCATCAGTCAATTATTTCAGTTCAATTCTTTAAAATAAATAATAGCCATGCATCTCTCTACCATAAGTTCACATCGAAATTAAATATTTTGTCATGCCTTTACATTATTACATTAGTCATCTAACTTTGGCATATACCATGCTATGTGGAACGCCGATTCTAATTGGAAACCAGTCAATCTAATTTAATATAAGTATGAAAAATACTAATAAGTGTTCTTAGGACATTTTTAAATATCCAAAAATAGTTATTTTTATTTTTAAAATTATATAGTTATGACTTTACATGTATTCGACTTCCATTTTGAAGAGAAAATTTCTTTTTGTGGGTTTCTTAAACCATATCCTTATAATACTTGTTAACAAGACCATGTAACGATTATCATTAGATAGTAATATGAGGATGTCACTATTTTTTTTAAGTAAAACTATCATTAAAAACAAGAGAACATTTCAAGAAACTCATATATTTTTGGTTATGAAGATATATCCATTCAGACTCTAATAAAATTGAAAATTATTGTTCACACCTTTGATAAGGCTGAAAAACACAAGTAAATTAGCCGAATTTTATTGAAACCGGCTGCAGTTAACTGCCGATGTTCTGTTATAAGAACATAACAGACATAGGAGTTTCCAAAACTCCATTGTTATGTTTTTGGACTTCTAAGGTGCGATTTTCAGTCATTCCAAGCTAATTTCAATCATAAAAACAAGTAAGTTTTTTGAATCCTATTGCATTGTTGTTTTGTGGTTGAATTATTTTATTTTTTTTTTGTTAAATTTCGATTATATAGTTTTATTGATTTTATGATTTGATGATTTTATGATATGTTAGATTTATGTTTAGGTTTTATTGTTTTGACGATTTGTTGTAGAATTGTTAGGTCTAGGTTTTATGATTTTAGGATAGTTTAGGTTAGAATTGTTCAGGTTGTTATGAATTGTTATAATTTTATAGAAGTTTTATTGAATTATTAGGTTTAGGTTTTGATGAATTGTTGTAGAATTGTTTAGGTTTAGGTGTAGGTTTTGATTTTATGGCATTGTTGTTTAGTTTAGGTTTTGATCACCAATTTTTTTTTCATGTAGATATGTCTCAGAATCAGGGAAACATTGAGTTAAACAAAAAGGAGGAGGGTGATGACAAGAAGAAAGAAAAATCACCTATGACATGGCACGGAATCACATGTGATGGTTCCGAAAAAAAGAAGGATTCAAAGGTGTCGGTGTACTATCAGTCGAGGTTGAGGAGGAGCAGGAGGACATGCTATTTTGGTCCTCAACCAAAGGAAGGTGCCCAGGGACTGTAGCGGGCAACCCGATTGACTTGTGTGACGAGGAAGATGAATGAATGTAATAGCTTCCAATGCCTAATTGTTTTGGATTTTTTTTATGTTTTTTTTTGTGTCGCGCGCATTTTGCTTGACATTATGGTACTTTGAATAAAATCGTGTTTTGAATAATTTCGATTAAAATCGTGTATTGAATAATTTCGATTAAACTCGCGTATTGAATAATTTCGATTAAAAATTGCGTATTCGAATAAAGACTAATTAAGTCTAACGTGAATTCGAATAAAAGTTGCGTAATGAATAAATAAATTCGAAAAGTGGTAAAATCATTACATTACATTACATTACATTCGGGAATATACCTTCAAACTACAACAATTATCTTACCTCTGAATGAGGTAAATTTAAACTTGCTAAACAACAGCTATCAAGCATTCATCCGGAAGTTTTATTGTTTCATTCAAAAGATTAAATTCTTATTAGTTTGGTTTTGATGATGTATTCAAGTGTCAAAAGAATGAGGTTCAGTCCTTGACACTTCAATACCTTCATCTAAACCAAACTAACAGGAATTTAGTCTTTTGAATGAAACAATAACACTTCCGGGTGAATGTTTGGGAACTGTCGTTTAACAAGTTTAAATTACCTCATTCAGAGGAAGACAATTGTTGTAGTTGGAAGGTGCATTTCCTTACCTAATCACGATTTTTTGGCGAAATCAGACTCTTGATAATATCTTCAGTTGATCTCAACAACGTTACCCGCATATCGATCCACTGAAACATGTTGTGCTCCCAAAACATGTTCGTCACGTTTTCGTCGTTCGTTAATCCCACCCAACTGAATGATACTCTCCCCTCGTCGAGCGTTGGACGTCTATACCGAACGTATTCCACCCTCCTTGTGTCTCCGGGGTTGACTCCCTGGTTGAATTCATTCAGTTCATCCTTGAGACCTCTTAACGTTACACCAAAGCACCGAACCTTCAACCTCTGAGGTTCTCCGCCGTTGAATTCAGCATGAACGTCGATCCACCCGGCCATTGTTTCAAATCTACACAATAAGAAATTAAAAACAATCAATGAAAAACTCATTCAAACATTTCATCAAACATTT
>Ga0315914_1000557_pt1 | contig 48387 bp, 30 predicted proteins | sample MpolenodulesMG_FD_203920 | JGI IMG/M metagenome (GOLD analysis project Ga0315914, IMG submission 203920) | Medicago polymorpha root nodule microbial communities from Los Angeles, California, United States - elongated nodules | ecosystem: Host-associated > Plants > Roots > Nodule | place: USA...
CTAGAGAATTCCATTGTCATTTTTTCAATGTAACAATTTTCTAGGCTAGTCTAAGAGAACATTAATTGTATTCTCTCTATAAAAACCAGCCTTTGGCTGAGGAATAAATATATAAAAAGTATTAACCCATTATCTTTCAATAAAATTATTAGAGCAGACAACATGAGATAGGTGTATGTTATGCTGAGGACAGAGGAAAAGGCCTTGGTACCTGCAGAGGAAAAAGGTTCTCTCCAGGAAGTTTTTCATCAAATACCTGATAGAAAAATGAGGCCACAAAAAGTTAAAAGGATACAGACATGGGGTTTTAAACAGAGAAAAAAGAGATTAATTGTTAAAACTGATGAACATACCAGACCATCTATATCAATTACATCGTCTTTTAGAACACCTATCATCACTCGGTGTAAAAGGTTCCCACCATTATTTGCCTGTCCAATTTCACTCTCTTTCTCCCATTGCTTTCGTGCAATTGTAGCCCTCAACTCTTTTGCCAGGTCCTTTTCTCCTCCATCAATCATAGATGCATTGCCTTTTGCCATATGTGAAGTGGATGTAGATGTGGATGCCTCACCTACAACCTCCCCATGTTGTTTGTCTGATGGAAATAAATCATCCAAGTAGGCATCTCCTGGAGGGTCACTAAATTTACTCAGCTCATTTCCTTCCGCAGGGTGCAGCATCTTCATTGCCTTCAGATTCCAACCAGACAAGTTTATAAATTTTATCATTCAAAAAAGAAAAACATGTTTTCTAGACGAGTTATAGCATCAATAATTAAAACAGTGAAGCTTTACGCAACACCTCAGTAGACTCGATCCAATCTTGTGTCTAAGGGTTGCAGAAAAACTTGTCACATGTATCTGGTAAAGAACTACCCAAACTCCAAAAGTATTGCTCAAAAGCGCTTAATGATTTTATACTCAATTTCAAAGTGAACAAAATAAAAATTGATGTCTGTGCAAATTTGATTCTCTAAAATGGTGGATAATATCAACAAAAGGGAAAGCAAGTTCAACTAAAAAAAAATGCATGCCAGAAACTCATCCAAGGTGATTCTCTCTTTAAGAAGTACCGAGAGGCATAGTTGCACAAAAGGGATCAAAATGAAGACAATCCAATTTAAAATGAGAAGAAAAGGACTTAAAAAAAATTAGGAGAAACAATTAAAAGGACCATACTCTAAATGGATTTATTGTAAATTTGGTTTCCAATAGAGCACAACTGTATCATTTGATCTCGCTTAATGGGGCAGGGCTTGGTTTATCATATTATATATATTACTGTATTACATGTGTGTGTGTGTGTGACAATAAAACAAAATAATCAATAATAACCAAGTCAATAATCAACAAATCTTTGAATCAGCCATAACAAATATGAAATACTTTACCTTTGCGGGACCTTTATCATGACCTCTTGGTCCAAAAGCAAATGATTTTCCTCCAACCTTATTAGTCATTCCTCTTGACTGTGGTGATCCAATTTCTCCATTCATCACGACTTCATGAAGGTCTTTAGTATTTGAGATTTCATGATTACCAGTTGGCTCAGTGCTACCCATTTCTCCATCAGAAGAGGGTTTGCTAGAGCCAATTTGTTGAAAGGACTTCTCGTGAATGGCTAAGGTAGGAACCTCATCCGATGGGACATCATCAATCTTTTCTGTACTTTCGTTGGGAAAATTAGAATCTGAAGCACTTCCATCTTGACATCTGCTGCTTTCAGCAGCCGCAAAGCCCTACAATATGAAAATTAAAGTTGAGTGTACTAAAATTACATTCAATTACTCCCAGTATCTAGATTTATTGTCTACGGTTAGTTTCAATTAATAAAATTATCAGCTCCAGTAGAAAAGAGAGAATAGCAAGTCCTTATAGCTCCCCATCAACACTGACCTCTTTCTCCAAAGAAGAGTTTTCACCAGCATGCTTCTGATCACCATCAGAAGCTTTTCCGTTTGTGGAATCACCTTCCTCTATATTTCTGCAAGAGGTAGCACCATTCAACTAAAAAACCATAGCAATTACAGAGCTAAAAGAAAATGGCAGCATACAGTAATTCAAAAAAAAAAACGGCAGTATAAACATGATAGACCAATTAATCTTCCATTTCTTGAATTAGAGAAAATTTATCTTCCAAGTGACCACCAGTAGTTGGCAGATATACTACAAATCCACAGCGGAAAACTAATAAAACATGCATAATATGATCCACGTTACTTTTCCCCCATTCTTCTCAAAATTATAAGACAAAATAGACATTTATGAGTATGAGATTTCAAGGAAACTGACAATTTGATTATGCATTAGGTATGAAAAATGATTTTGACCCCCACTGTCGTGTTAATATTAGTTATTTATAGTGTAGTCTAGATCTAACTAACTGAAACAACTATGTAACTAACTCAGACAGATACAGTAATCAGACAGCTAGACAAGTGTAAAGAAAGGGTACAACCAGAAGTAGTACACGAGAAGTTGTAATCTCTATTCTCTCAGTGAGCAGCTACCCATTGAGGAATGTCGATGCAAAAAATTATTATGTCAAGCTATCTGCTATAGGGGAATGAAACCAAAGTAGTTCTTGGGGTTCATCGGGAAAATGAGAAAAGCAGGATTACACACACACAAACAAAGTCAGGGTACTCCCATAGACATGGATGTGAGAGACTAACCCCTTGGATAGGGGTGATTGTTAGGTAAAGCACTGTCCAATCAATCTATTAGAGAATAACTACTGTAAGAAATGGACGAGTGATACATACTCTAATGCCAATAATACAGATCTTAGCACATCACGTTATGCCCAAGATTGAACATCAGGAATATGCACAGATATGGGTGGCCTATTAACAAATCTATGATAGCCTCTGATAGCATCTTAAATATTGAGTATATCTAACTCGACTCTAGAAGCTAGTTCAAAAGGTGAAGTTTGTCCATGCCTTATAATGACTAATTTGGCCAAACCGCTAGTCAATATGGGCACTCAACAAACACTAACGGTTACAAATGAAGCATGGACAGAAATAGGCGGCCTTGCAGAGATCTTAACATCCAAAATAGGTAGAGGGCAACATCACTTGTTATGAGTACAATTTCAATAGAATGATGTGATCTGACAGGTGTCAAATCACAAATTAAACTAAATACTTATATGGTTTGATTCAACTACTATAAATAACATAATATGACAATAGAACCCCACGCTGTCTACCTTAATGTTCCACTATGACGAAGAGAAGACTGCAGGGCACGTCTGCAGTTTTGAATCCAAGGGTGAGACAACAGCGTTTTAGCATCAGGCCTTTGTCTAGCATCCTGACATATGCAACAAAAAGAATCAAAATAGGATATTATAACAAACAAAAAAGAAAGGATGAAAATAAAGGATCGGTTAATGACTTAAGCTCCAGCATATCTGCTATGTTCAATAATTACCAAAAAAGAATATCACTTTGTTCATATAATTCCCTTAAAAATTTAAATTATACAGTCATACAAGTGTGTGACCATAGCAGAGCCAGTAATTAAGAAACGGTTGGTGTACACAAACATAAACACAAAATAGGATAATAGTATTTTAGTGAATTTTCATTTGTCGCAACCTAGTATTACTAGAAATAGTATTACCGTAATGATAGTGGCCCAAATTTTTTGGAAATTATCCTCATTTCCCTTCTTCTGTCAAAAAAAAAAAATCCTCATTTCCCTTCTTTTTCTCCAATCATTCAAATGACCAAGCAATTCGGTAACAGTCCAGTGGCAGAACAAGTTATGTAACTATGAAAACCAATCTAAAATATTGTGCAGAATTATGCCCACATAACAATTCCTAATTCCATTTTGGAAGATCCGTATTGTAAAAATCAGTTCTCTTTCTTAACTATTGTGCAATTAATGAATAATCTAACCATATATGGTAGAAACAAAATTCTTAAGGGTAAGTAATATAACATCTTTCAAGTTTTTATTTGTTATATATAGAGATAGAGTCTAGTACAGGAAAAAAAAAAAAAATCCTTATGCTGACAGCAACATCGACCAATGTCAGATCGTGGATGAGGGTTGGGAACAAACTCCAAGATAGACGGAGAGAATACACCAATAGAAGTTATACACAACCACAACGGCATCCAAGTAAAAGACATCATGTTCATTAAGAAACATTTTCCCATCAACGGCTGATATTCAGTTTACCTTCTTAAAGCATTGATGCAGAAAATCAGTAATGTCAGGCGAAAGGCTATCAGGAATTGGAGGATTGTCATCCTGAGAGAAAATTCAAGAGACACAGATCAAATTATAATTGTGTAATTGAGCATATTAAGATTGCATGCTAGCAAAAATTGTTCCGATTATGAACTCGGTAGTTGTGCAATCAAGTGCAAATATCATTATCTAGACAATTCTAAAAGAAACCCAGGTCTAAAGAACCTTCATAGATTGAGGAAACAGTGAATGATGGCACATAAACAAACCTGGACAATACGGAAAAGAGCCGGCATAGGTTGCAAATCATAATAAGGAGGCACACATGTAAGAAGTTCGATAACTGTACAGCCAACACTCCAAATGTCAGAAGCTGCACAAACTCCAGACATTTCTATAACCTGAAAAACCAAACCAAAAGAGATAAGGAACACAGTACATCTGGGATCAAAAGAAAATTTCTCCTAAAAAACACAAACTGAACAGTGAGGCAAAGTTGCTAAAAACTGCAACAGAGTAATCTAATATCTTCGCATACCAGTCTGGTCTTAGAAGAGAATTTAGAAACTATAATGGTCACAAGCTCTAACCAAATGATTTAGCGGAATAATATCATAATATTAATACCTCCGGTGCCATCCAGTATGGTGTTCCAACAACTGAATGAGTATTAACATCAGCTTCTGTTAATTTTGTTGCAACGCCAAAATCAGCAAGTTTGACAAGACCCTGAAAGCATAAATGACGAAATTAAAGCAAATTTTCTAGATGAATCTAGAACAAAGAAACAAAAAGAAAAAAAAAACAAGATACAGTAATGCAAACATAAACGCAGTTTATGTTTAAAAAGAGACTTGAATAAAAGGGAACCTGTGGTGACACTGTAATGCAGACATAAAGTAGTAGATATTTTTCCACTGTTTAGTTTGTTTTTTTAGGAGAAATTTTCGTATTATCCCAGATGTACTGTTTTTGTTCCACAATATTTTCCCATGGTTTTCATTAAAACTGCATGGGAAAATATCGTAGAACAGCGGGTGACGTGAAAGGAAACCTGTGGTGCACTGTAATGCAAACATAACGCAGAGTGACGAAAAAATTTGTTCATTAATGAATAATTTATCACAGATGATTAAAAATGCTGATGTATAAGAAATCCTCAACAAAGACAACAAAAGGAGACAAAACAGACACAAAATAGTGCATTCATAAAAGAAAGTAAAAAATGGTAACTCTCCATCCGTGCTGTTTTATTTTTCTTTTCACACTTTATGGAGAATGCATTATGCTCCACGTTCCTAGTAATTAGCTGATGTTTGTATTAAAACATATACACGCCATTCTGAATTTAATGCAAAATGCTTAAGAGTGATAATAATGCTCAAAACAACGCAAGGCATGGACTCCTTCCTTTTGTCATCTATTTTCTATCTGCGTTTATTTTTAGCTATAAAGGATAAACCAAATATCAACACAAACAAGATACAGTAAAGAAGCATATAAGTAATTAAAACAAAAAACAAAAGTTAATGCAGCAAATAATGAAACAGAAAGGCAGGGATTATACAAAATGTACTTTTCACATAAAGATTCAAAATTCAATTACACACTGAAAATCCACACTCTAGAGCTCAACATGGCTACACGGTGATTTTAGATTACTAAAAACAACCATCTATTACATCCAGATGAAACACAGTTAATCAAGTCCAAAAATAAAAGGATGAATTGTTTGATGAAAAACTAACCTATGAACAGATATACCTTAACATAGCGACGAAATCAATTTGCACATAAGCAACCACTAAAGTTTCTAAAATACAAAGCTCAAGTATGCAATAGGACCATAAAAAATTTACCTCTTTGGTTGTCAATATATTTGCACCCTTAATATCCCGATGGATAACACCTTGCTCATGTAGGTACACCAAGCCTTCCAACACCTTTCACGTTATAAAATACTTTTAGCATGAAATTCAAAAATAGCCAAATCTTAGAAAGACTTTTAGCACAAACAGTTAAGCCTACAAACCTGGGCAATATAAACTGCAACCAACGATTCTGGAAAGGGTCCAAATTTATTTGGCTTGATAATATTTGCAAGTGAGCCATTCTCAACATACCTATGAATTTGCAAACAATGTGAAGCAAAATCAATTAACTACTCTAAACACCCTCCTTCAAATGATCCCACGATTAAATCTTCCAACATTGAGAAAGAGTTGAGCTCACTTACTCAAGAATTATGTGCAGGTGACTCTTTGTCTTCAAAGACCCAAGATATTTTACAATGTTTTTGTGATTCAAATTCTGCAAAATAATAATCATTTAAAAAATCACGATATCATATAATAAGTTTACCAATTCCACCAATGCTCAAAATCCCAAACTTTTCAGAATTGTTCCAATCCAAGACTAAGACAATAAATTATTGATTATTACAGCATCAGCAGACATGGAAAAGTAGCGTTGTTGTCAATCACGGGGCACTACCTAGCATCATGGCACCTAACCACTGAAACCATCACATCACGTCACGTTTTAACAGTTGTGGTGGTCACGGCCAATCACAGCCATTGTGGCCATTACACTCTGTTCAGATATTGAAAAGTTGTGACTATTTAGTTTTAACTTCACTATTTATTGTATTGATTGATCTTCCTTATTAATTAGGGATAGGGATTAACTAGGAGACTCCTACCCATATAAATGTACATTCTCCCCACATAATATGATATGATAAACATATTTTCAGTCTTAAGACACTATGAAAATGCAAAAGAACCCAACTTTGCCCCTAGTGTTATACACCAGGTCCGTTTTAGATTTCATCGGATCAGGTTAAAAACATGTAGCTTTTATGCCAAAACCAACTCAATCCAGTGGTAAGCGGGTTGGTTGAGGGGGTCGGGTCATAAGACCTAACTTTTTTAGTTCAAAAAATAAATAATTAAATGAGATTCTATTTTATGATAATTCCAACACTTGACTAAATTCCACAAATTAAAATTTTAGCACTTGAACTTAACTAAAACACTTCTAGATCAACACATAAAAGTCTTAAACTACATTGACAAAAATTTATTAAAAATGGGTCGGGTTTGCGAGATTGAAAACATAACCCCCATTATCCGAACCAAACCATTTTGGGTTTGGTCGGGTTGATTCAGGTTCTACCCAAACAATTAAAAAAAAACACTTCAGATTGGGTTGGATTGCCCCTACTGTCTATGGTTTCCCACCCTCTTTTGAAGAATTTTGTGATTCCGCAAGCAAGTTCATGGCACAAATTTTGAAGAATTGTGTATAGTGCATAAGAATTTGATCTTTGAAGAACTGTGTATAGTGCATAAGAATTTGATTTTCGAAGCATGTGTGTTAGACAGCGACAGCAACAACAAAGCCTTTCCCCACGGTATGGCTAGCTACATGGACCAATCGATGTTATAAAGCCCTTTGGTGAATTTAGACCACTTAGATTGAAATCATATATGCTAGAATATCTAAAAAATATATTGCCATGTCATTATTCTATCATAAAATATCTTAGAGTATCTCTGAGAATTAGTTTCTATCTTTCTTTATTTTCATTATTGTTTTCTGTATTAATAAGGATTAAGAGTCAAGCATTAAGAATTCGAGCAATGACTTTTTTTTGTAGAGTGCTCTGTCTCTACAATAACATCCAACACATCATTCACGTCAATATTAATATAGTTTTAAGAGTGCTTTTTAATGCAAGAACAGCTGTATCATGTCATTTGAAATCGTTGCCTAAAGCTTCAGCCACAATATATCCATAGGAGGAATAGAGCAAATAAAACCCTGAGAGCTATCAAGCAAAAGAAAAATTAACTGATAATGTACTGCAAATCTAACATTTGAGGAAAAGAATTACCTTTAACAAATCAATTTCTTGCTATAAACATTGAGTCGTCCATCCAATATTAGCATAGTCACAGGTAAACAGCACCCGAATTAGTAGTTAAAAAATTGCATTAAAAAAAAAACAACAATAAAGAGGCGTTACAGTCTAGAAGAAACGCTAATGAGTTTGCTAGTTGTTTTATCTGTTGCAAATATATTTTGGGAATTTAAGTGTGCTTCAAAAAGCCCAACATAAAAAGTAACGAACTAACAAAGAGCAGTATAAGTGGAATAACCTACGACACTAATGATGATATTTTCATGGAATCAATCTCCCGCAAATAACTCCAAAAACTAACCAAAGTTGGGATTTGCAGACCCTAAAACTGTAGGGTTTTCAAATTTCATACGATTTGCACATAACTTCCTAGTAATCCCGCTTTAATCACACAATTATTGGTGTGTCCCATTTCAATTGGAACCAAAATTAACTCCACCAAGGATGCCATCAAGACCTAATCATTTATAATTAATAGCTACCGTAAAATTTTAAAAGAAAACGGATGATACCATGATAATGTTGAGATCCTCCTGAGCAATATTCTCCAAAGAAACTTGTTTAATTGCAACAAAATCTCCATTCTCCAAGTCCAAACCTTTGTAAACTCGACCATAAGCTCCTTTCCCGATCTCATCTCCCAGCATCTGCTCCAAAGCTCACATGTAAACAAAGCAATCAGCCATCAAAAAATCAAGCTATCAAACAAGTCAATTCCATATGCAACTTAAAAAGAAAAAAAGTTGCAAATGATACTCATATACGTGAATTAGAAATACAATACGTCTAAGTGCATTCCCTCTGCACACTCTCCAACACTTAAAATGTTCAATTTAAAAAATCAATCAACAATAATAAAAATCACTTGTAAAAAAAAACAATGATAATAATCAAAATAAAAGACGTTTAACACGCGTTCGTCCAAAAAACATTTAACTTGCTTTCGTCCAAAAAACATTTAACACTCGATTACGCAATTGAAAAAAATAAATAGATTAGAAACTTCCAGCATCCAATTCAGCAGGAGTCCCTTGCCTCCAGTGCACGTCACAACTATCTTAAACACCAGCATATCATTGCAAAATCATCTTTACTTCATTACTGCAACCACCATCACTATTTCAATTTTACTGCCTACCATCGTTCCACATTACATCTACGCCCCGTCAATACCGCTACGCTACCAGCTACACTACCATCAGCTTGCTTTCTACTACTCACACAGCCACCGCAAAATACTAGGGTTTCAGTTCAACTACTACACTATCAACCTCACTATTGCTACAATAATTTCATAATCCATAACTTCATCATTCATCATATCACGCTGATTAAGCAAAAACCGCACTAAAATTTCTCTGACTTCAACAAAAAAACCAACCTAAACCTTCCACTGATCAAATTTCAAAGTTCAGTGTTTAATTTAACAATCTACAAAGCAATAATTCACCAATTCAAACTTCAAAATGGATGAAGAAACGACATACATATTTGTTATCAAGAGTTTTGGATTTGGTGAAAGCGGAACCAGTAGACTGACGCGACATCTCTGAAAACGGCAGCGGCGGTGATAGGAGAAACGAAACCGTAAACGGCGATGATCTCAAATTCCCGTCTCCATGTCGCCGCCGATTCGAGGAAAATTGCTGGACTGAAGTAAAAATGGGGGTATATGGATAGTAAAGGAAGTGTGTGTTATTGTAACGGAAATGGGTTTTAAAAAATTGAGAAACTTTTGATAAGTAAAAAATTGTGTTAATAATGAGAAGTGTGTGTTATATTTATTAATGAAAATTAGTTGAAAAATAAGAAAAATGCATGTTTGTAAGAAAGTGTACATACAATGCATGCTTAGTTGTATTTTGTAAATAACGGTCAAAATGGAATGAATGTACTTACTGCTATATAGCTGGCAATGTCCATTCTTTTCTTTTTAAGGTAAGTAGATGATAATATTTATTCTTTTTTGCTAATTTTACTTTTTAAAACAATTTATTAATACTTTCCGAATTATATTAGAATATCAAAATTAATTGATTAGTATACTCCACATTCCAAATTTTTTTTGAATAGACTAAAATGATGTATATATTACCACTGGATCACCCTGCACAAGGTGTGTGTAAAGGATGAATCAAACAAAAGTATTTACAGTTTCACATAACCAGTAAAAGAAGTAGCTCTAACAATACAAACAGACTACTGGACACCCATACATTGTAAATGATGTTTCCACCAGTCATGATAACTATAAAGGAAGGCGCCATGTTTGGACTTTATCCATAAAAAAGAATTTAGTTTAACTTTTTCTATCAGCACGGACGGATGCAAAGTCACATTGTTGAAGGTTCGATATCAAAATAATTTGTCCTCTTGAGCCTAACTCAGGCGGTAAGGATAATGCATAATATATATAAGGTTTGGGTTCAAACCCCGACCACCACACAGAAAGAAAAAAGATATCAAAATAATTCACTTTTATGCACACTTACAAATATCAAAATAATTCACTTTTATGCACACTCACAAAATATGGTTTGTAATATTTGGTTCAACCGACAATGTTTAAAATGATATTTATTTATTCGATATGATAAAGTACATAAAATACACCCACATATTCAACATCAGTAAAAAAAAGTTGAGAAAAAAAATTCATTTCGAGAAAAAAAAATCAACATCTTAAAAACATAAAAGATTATCAAACTCACATCATTGAAATTAATAGCATACAACAACAAAATACATACAGATAATATGATAAAATCAAAGTGATTGGAATGGACATGTCTCCGGATCTACAACGGTGACGCTAAAATCATTGATTAAATATGTAATTGGCTAAAGTTGATGTTTCAATAAGAACCAAGCGAACTCAGCGGCAAGACAGAAAAATCAAACAACAACACGCAAGACAAACAACACAACACTCATACAGCAAAACCGTGATAAAAAAAACATAAATCTATGTGAAAAATCACTTATTTGGATTAAAACAAGATAAAAGGATGGAGATGGGTGATTTTCGATCAAAATTGACTCAAAATACACCCCCTCAAAAAATAATGTTGAAGAGAAAAAATTATGGTCGGCTTATTGTGTTTTTGTTACCTACAAAACACCTTACAAAACAATCGACAATGTTGTTATGAAACATAATTCAAAAGGCCAAGAGACTAAACACCACTATATATAAACTAAATGCCACACTCTCTCAAAAAAAAAAATTAACTAAATGCCACACAATTATGCAAAGGAAAATAATGGAAAAATTTGCATTCAATTGTCAACTGCTCATTTCGAAGATAGGATTGACTATGGATTTGAACAATAACACGTGATTTCATAAAACCATATGATTTTCCCAATCTAAATAAAGACAAATTTTTATGAAAAGGTTTAGCTCGGTGTTCTATTCAGTAAGCATAAAAAAAGAACTAACTCAGTATTCTTAAAAAAAAAAATAGATAAATTGGAACTAAGGCAAGAGGACATAGACAAACCCTTCTTTTAATATGTCAGAGATCATACCAATTCTGAATATACGTCATCTTTTTTTTCATTTTCACTTGAAGAGTTATTATACTTGTCTAGCTTCACTCGAATTTGAACACGAGACATCGCCGTTGTATATGTGCGTTTTAGATTAACGTCTATTGCTTTATATAAATGCTAAAACGAACTCGCTAATTGTGATTTGCTAGGGTCTAAATTTTGTCACACAAGTAAAAACCTGTTTGTAACTTGCCATGTTTGAAATAATTATTTTGGTTAGAAAAAGCAAGAAAATTAATATTTAATTGAACAACTGCTTCATCGTTCACTTTTTGTAAGTTTTTTTTTTTTCATTTTCCACACATATTAGAAAAAATAAATGTTTGTCCTCGTAAGTTTACTTCAATTGATATGAACAATCCATAATATATGTAAGGTTCGAGGTTTGAACCCCGACCACCACAAAAAATAAATGTCTACATCTTTTATTTTTAATAAAATTAAAGGTATAAATATTTTACATTTTCATATTGTAATAAATTATATTTATCTTTTTCAGTAACACCAACAATATAATAAATATACAATATAAATTCTTATCTTTTTTAATGATACAATAATTTAGCATTTTAGGAAAATTTGTCTAAAGAGGGTATAATTTTAAGTGAAAAATACAACCCAAAACCTTTTTCTTTTAGGAATACAGCCCAAAACCATTTTATTTTTTTTGAAAGAAATACAGCCCAAAACCATGTATATTCCCTTTATATATAGTAAATTATAAATAAATAAGGTAAGGAGAGGTAATTTTTTAATTGGCACCCTGATATTCATTTAAATTCCGATATGTTTCCTCTTTGTTTATTCAAATAAATAAATAATAGTGATTAAAATATACAAAACAATTATAGAAAACTTTATATGGAAATTTATTTTAGGAAATTATTTATTGTCACAAAATCTTAAAATTTATTTTAAGAAATTTTCATATGGAAATTTGTTGTCACAGTCATGAAATTTATTGTCACATAAACTTTCCTTTTGCATATAAGTTCAAATGAATCTAATAATTTTAGATTTAATTATTTAGATAAAATTCAATAATTTAAAAAAAAATACTTAGCACACAAAATTATTTCAAGAAATTTTCATATGAAAAATTATAGTCAAAAAATCTTAAAATTTATTATTACATAAACCTTCCTTTGCATATCAGTTCAAATGAATTTAATAATTTTAGATTTACTTATTTAGATAAAATAGATTTTTTTTTTTAAAAAAAATTGACAGATAATTTTTAACAATATTAGCTACTCGGATATTGATTAATTTGTCTTGTAATTTGACAAAAATTATAATATTATTGTATGATAATATTTGACAGATCATCGACGACTAAAACGGATTTTAAAGAAAAATCATTAACAACAAAAAAGACATTTTTTCTATTGTTTTTCTTTTTTACAAAACTTTTCTAATGTTAATAATAATAATAATATGTTAATGTGATTTTATCTAAACTAGTGTATTTACCTGACGTTGCCCGGGTTAGATATATAATTAAGTATGACCAAAATTTCGCATGTATGGTATGAGCAAATGAAATTTACCATTGACTGGTATCAGAGGGATATCTTAATGGATGCACACGAATATAATAAAATAGACTATATTTTAAATACTCATAGATCAATAGATGCACATGCAGTTTTTTTTTTGTTGGTATTCCAGGAGAAAGGACAGGAAACAACGACATCCCAGCTAGGTTGGCATTCCGTGAAACCACCCTCCTGTGCACATGCAGATGAAATTAACTGGATTTAATTTTTTCTAAGGAAAAATTAACGGGATTTAGTAAAATTATTAACACATATAAAATAAAATAAACATTTTTTAAGTATTCAGACTCGCAGAAATCCGCACTCATTAGTAAAACTATACAATCGTCGTATTACTTAAATAAAAACCTTCTCTCCATGAAATGAAATATAACTGAATTTCCTAATTAATGATTTTTGTTTGATTAGAAATTTGTTGTAGAAGTGAAAGTGTGTGGTATAATATTTTTGTCTCATCAAAATAGAAGGAATAAAGTCTAAGAGGTGTTAGTTTAGTGGTAAGAATTTGACTTTGTAACTTCAAGAGACGCCGTCTAAATTTCACATGGAACACTTGTAAAATGTTCATTTTGCCACAATTGTTAATAATAAAATTTAGGGAATAAATTCTACATAATTTCAATTATTGTGTAATAATGCATTTTTTTTGTATAAAAAAAATCATTTTACACATTGATATTTGCAATGTTTGTAAATATCTTAATATCTACTTATACTTGTCTAGCGAATATTCGTTTCTTTTTAAGGTAAGTAGATAGTATCTATTCTTTTTTGCTAATCTTACTTTTTAAAACAATTATTAGTATATAATACTTACCAAATTATATTAGAATATCTAAATAATTCACTTTTACCCACGAAATATGGTTTTCAAGACTAAGTTCATCTGACAATGTTTAAAATGATATTTATTCATTCTATTTGATAAAGTATATTCTAAAATACAACCACGTATTCAATATCGCTAAAAACGTAAATACAATCATATATTCAACGTCGCTTAAAATGTAAAGAATGAACAAACTCACATCATTCAAGTTAATAACACCTACAAATAATATGATAAAATCAAAGCGATCGAAATAGTCATGTCTCCGGATCTACAACGTTGACACTAAAATCATTGATTGAAGTTGATATTTCAATAAGAACCAAATGAACTCCACAACAAGACAAAAAATCAAACAACATTGCACAAGATGAACAACGCAACGCCGTACTCACAACAAAATCATCATAAAAAACCTAAATTTATGTGAAAATCATGTATTTGGATTAAAATAAGAAAGATAAAAAGGGATGATTCCCGATCAAAATTGACTCAAAAACACCCCATCAAGGAATACCGTTGAAGAGAGAAAATCAAGGCTGGCTTATTGGAATGGAAGAACATACAGAGAGATGTTGTATGGGGTGTAACATTGTTTTTTTTTTAACAAGCCAAAATGGAACATATTAAATTACCACAGGTGGTTCATCTTGCACAAGATGTGCAAAAGAGAAACACCTAACAAAAACAAAGTTACAGTCTGTATTCAAACCCAAAAGAAAACAACATAAGAAAAACAGACAAAACACGTTACAAAACAATTGACAACGTTGTTATTGTTATGAAACATAAGTCAAAATGTCAAGAAACTAAACGCCACTATTTATAAACAACTTAAATTCGTGTTTTCTTTTTACACTATTACGCAAACGAAATTATGGAAAAAATTGCATTCAATTGTCAACTGCTCCTATCAGAGACAATTTTGACTTCAAATTTAAACAATGTCATGTGATTTCATGAAACCATATGATTTTCTTGATCTAAATAAAGATGAATGTTTATGAAGAAGATTTGACTTGGTGTTCTATTCAATAGGCGAAAGAAAGGAACTGACTCAATAATCTTTAAAAAAAATAGATAAATCAAAATTAAGGCAGGACGACATAGGTGAACCCCTCTTTTCTTGTGTCAGATATCTTACCAATTCCGAAAATACGTCGTCTATTTTTTCTTTTCCACTCAAAGAGTTCTTATGTTTTTCTAGCTTCACTCGAATTTTAACACGAGACATCTCCATCGTGTATGTGCGTTTCAGATTAATGTTTATTGCTTCGTATAAATACTAAAACAAACTCTCTAATTGTGATCTATCAGGTCTAAATTTTGTCACACTAGTAAAAAAAACTGAAATTAGGTTATGTTGCTTTCTAACTTGCCTTTTTTTAATAATTATTTTGGTTGAAAAAGTAAGAAAATTAAGTATTTAATTGATTTACTGCTTCATCATTATATTTTTAAGTTTTTTTTTTTTTTCATTTTTCACACACACGTTAGAAAAAGTATATGTCTATATTTTATGTAAAACTACTACTCCCTCCAAGAAAAAATGTAGAACTACTACTAAATTGTTGTTCATATATAAATATTTTTAATATTTATTATGTCTTATAAATTTAATAGTAGAACTACTATTATATGTTACTAGAAGAAAGATAGAGACTCATGTGTACGTATATTTGCTCGTTTTATTGTGTTAATGTTTGTAAATTACGAATAATGTTTTATAAAATTATAACAAACCCGATAAATGACTTTATAAAAAAAAACACAATAAATCATGTTTGTCCATTTCAATAACACAAACAACATAACAAATATAATATAGATCATTTTTAACGACAACATCGATAAATATCATTAAATAAAAATTAGTTTAAGGGTATAATTGAAATAATGAAAAATTCATCTCAAAGTTTCATACTCACATATTGTAATTATAATTATAAATCAAATAAGGTAAGTCCAGAAAGCTAATTTTTAAGTGGCCCTATTATTCATTCAAATTCCCTTCTATTTCCTCTTTGTTAATTCAAATAAATGATAGTGATTAAAATATACAAAATCTTAAAATTAGGAAATTTTCATATGGAAATTTGTTGTCACAAAATCTTAAAATTTATTGTCACATAAAACTTACTTTGCATATAAGTTCAAATGAATCTAAAAAATTTAGATTTAATTTCATCAAAATAATTAATTAATTATTTAGATAAAATACAATAATGTTTTTAAAAAAAATCGAGAGATGGTTTTTAAAAATATTACGCTACTCGAATATTAATTAATTGAGTAAAGAATCATTTTAGTCCATGAGAAAAAATATAAGAACTGAATTAGTCCCTAAGAAAATTTAAAACCCGTCTTAGTCCTTGAGAAAAATGAACTGAGACATCATAGTCACTATATTCTTTATTTATTGTTTGGTTGATGGAGGAAAGAAAAGAAACTAAAGAAAAAAAGAGAAAAGAGTATGGTTGTTAAATACTCTTGTATTAGAAAAATAAATATATGTCTATATTTTATGTAGAACTACTACTCCCTCAAAGAAAAAATGTAGAACTACTACTAAATTGTTATTCATGTATAAATATTTTTAATATTTACTATGTCTTATAAATTTAATAGTAGAACTATTGTTATATGTTACTAGCAGATTTGTCAAAAAAAAAAAGGTTACTAGCAGATAGATCGACACTCATGTGTACATCTTTTTGCTCATTTTATTGTGTTAATGTTTGTAACTTACAAACAATATTTTTTATGAAATTTTAATTTTGATTAAAAGTATAAATGTAGACGTGTGATTTTCAAATTATAACAAACGCAATAAATGATTTTATAAAAAAAACACAATAATTCATGTTTGTCTATTTCAATAACACAAACAACATAACAAACATAATAAAAATCATTTTTAACAGCAATAAATATCATTATATTTTTTTGACAAAAACAAAACGATATTCATTCATTCAAATCGACAGAGTACATCATATACAAACATCGCTAAAAACGTAAAGGGTGAATCTGCGAACAAACTCACAGCACCCAAGTTAATAGCATACAACGGCAAAATGCCTACAAATAATATGATAAAACCTAAGTCACCGAAATACCCATGCTCCAGGATCTACAATGTTGACGTCCAAATCATTGGTTGAATTTGTAATTGACTATTGTAGATCTTTCAATGGGAACTGAACAAACACCGCGACAAGACGCGGAATCAAACGCCGCACCAGACGACAAACAACACAACGCCACACTTAGACGACGAAATCACAAAAAACACAAAAGGAAGAACTTGATAGATGTGAAAACCACTTATTTAGATCGAGAGAAAAAGGGAAAAAAGATGTAGAGGGGTGATTCTAGGTCAAAAAATGACATAAAACCACCCCTCCTCGATGAACGAAGGAGAAAGAAAGTTTAGAGAGAAGTTGAAGTTTCTCTCACTAGAAAACTAGGGCCGGCTATTGTGCTTCCTTTTGATCATTATATACAAATTTGTTTAAGGGTATAATTGAAATAATGAAAATTTCATCTCAAAGTTTCATATTCACGTATTGTAATTATAATTATAAATCAAATAAGGTAAGTCCATAAAGCTAATTTTTAAGTGGCCTTAGACTTCATTCAAATTCCCTTCTATTTCCTCTCTGTTAATTCAAATAAATAATAGTGATTAAAATATACAAAACAATTTTAGAAAATTGTTTATATGGAAAAAAATTAGGAAATTTTCATATGGAAATTTGTTGTCACAAAATCTTAAAATTTATTTTCACATAAAACTTACTTTGCATGTAAGTTCAAATGAATCTAAAAAAATTAGATTTAATTTCATAAAAAAAATTGGTTAATTATTTGGATAAAATACAATAATGTTTTTTAAAAAAATTGAGAGATGATTTTTAACAATATTACGTTGCTCAGATATTAATTAACCGAGTAAAGAACCATTTTAGTCCTTGAGAAAAAATATAATATCTGAATTAGTCCCTAAGAAAATTTAAAGCCCGTCTTAGTCCTTGAGAAAAATAAACCGAGACAACATAGTCACTATATTCTTTATTTATTGTTTGGATGATGGAGGAAAGAAAATAAAGTGAAGAAATAAAGAGAAAAAAATATGGTTGTTAAATACTTTGTATTAGAGAAAATAAAAGGAAAGAAATATATTTATAAAAAGACTCAAATGTCCTTAAGTGAAAAACTATATATTGGTAATTTTCAATGATTTTAATGAAATACTTATTTTAATATACTTTTTTAAGGAACTTTAATGTTTTTTTTTTCATGTATCTTTTTTTTTGTTAAGGACATTCGTGACATTTTTTAATACACTTGTATTTTTCTTTTCATTTTCTCCGAACACCAAACTATTAAACAATTATCTTAATTTCTTTTCTCTTGATTTTATTTTCTTTCCTCTATCTTTCATCCATCAACCAAACAAAAAATAAAGAAGGCTGGGTATGTTCTGTCTTGGTTTATTTTTCTCATAGACTAAAAATGGTTTACTTTTTTTTAGAGATTAGTTGGAGTCTCAGGGTTTTCTTAGGGACTAAAATGAGTCTTTACTTTAATTAATTTGTCTTGTAATTCAACAAATACTATAATATTAATGTATGATAATATTTGATAAATCACATTGTATGCATTAAGAACTAAAGCGAATTTTAAAGAAAGGTGTTAACAACAAAAAAGATAACTTTTCTAAGACTAATAATAATATATTATTGTGATTTTATCTACTTTTTATCCTTCTCCTACTTGAGATACAAAAATAGTTTAATCAAACATGTCAACTGGAGTAACATATTTTTTTTTTTGCTAAGCAAGGAGTAAGGATAGACATCAGGAGGAAACACCGACATTCCAACCAGGTTGGCATCCCAGGAAACCTCCGTCCTATGCCGCCAAACTCTAACATTTTATTAAAAAAATGGAAAAATATATACAAGAAAAGGGGGGACTAGGCCAAAACCCTCAGAAGAAAAACAAACAGAAAACAAATAAAGCGGAAACAGACTACAACAAACTAAGGAAACCTGTAGTTAGGCAAGCCAACTCTGTCACGAGAGAAATCCAAATGCAACTCTGCCAGAAGCGAGTCTAACCAAACTAAACCCTGAACGGATTATCCAAATTCGCTAAGCTATCATAACTATGCCATCTCAAACATTCCAATAAAGCAAATTCATTGGGCAGATGGTGAAGGGCCACCCCTTGTACGAGTGTTATACGAATATATTCCTAACACTTTTTTTTTCTTTGCTTGCTGTTGCTTCTTGGAAAGAACTTGAGTGAATCCTTCCTCTGCGGCCCGTTGGTCATATTCACGAATTCTAACCCATAAATCCAAGTCGCTCTGGACATTTTTGGATGTATAAACCTCACGGTGCTGAGCAGGGGTAACCCGAACTGGCTGTATAGTGTTATCATTCATAATCTCAACATCTGGCTGCTTCCCATCAAGGAGTTGTGTCTTAAGATTTTGCTTCTGCTTTCTCGTCAGAACGGGAGTAAAGGATGCTTCTTCTGCTGCCTTTCTATCATTCTCTTTTATGCGTTCCCAAAGTTCCATATCATGCTGAACTCTAGCGTTACTATGTTTCTCCGGAGAAGTAATAGCAATAACATATACTCCGCATTAATTGTTTGATAAATTATTTGTAAGACCTAGCTCAAGTGATATTGCTGATATTATCATGTTGAACGTCTTTGCTTGGGTTCAAACTATTTATGTCTGTATGAGTTTCAGACGATATTTGTCACTTTATATTTTTTTGGTGTCCAACCCTCTAGTTTAAAGGAGAGGAGACCCTAGTAATCAGAAGTTCAGAAGGAAGGTAAGTAAGGTATAACCAAGAAAGGTTCCCATCAAAAACCGAACTTGAAGTTCTTCTTAACGATTCGTCTTAGAGAAATCTCATTAATTATAAAGTCAAAACTACCTGACAAAATTAAAGGATGTTATATAGATATATACACACACTATAAAGTAAAATAATTCTAAATACGATAGTTTTTGTATAGATTGAAACAAAATAATAAAATATATTCACTACTAAAAAAAGAAAAATCAGCGAGATAATTTTAGAAAGGAAAAACGTGGAATATCTCTCTAACTCCGTCATTAAATTTTATGAGAAAATTGGTAAGGAGTTTCATTTTTTCTCTTTCTAATTTCCGTCTTTAATTTTTGGTTTTATTAGTACTTATGTATATATCACAATCGATAAATATTGTTATACATAGCTTTAAAGTACTTAGAAATAGACAAAACTAAGTGAAGCTGACAAATTCTTTAGAAGTAAATATAAATGAAACTCTTTTTTTTTCTTGATAGATTAAACAAGTAAAAATAATAGGTGTAGTACAAAATAATCACATAGATAAACTTTTGCACAAAAATATACTCATATAAAATATTATTAGTATTTAAAACCATTAGTGATTCATCCCGCACAAGACGTGCTAAAAGTAAACCACCAAAATAATTACAACGTCACTTTAGGTGCCTAAGTACAGTAGTACCATCAAAGCATTAATAAAGAAACTACAAAGAAACACCCATACATAGAAGTGGGTTACGCCACCACTCATGGAAGCAAAAAGCAAACGAAGCAATATTTGATTTCAACCAAAAAAAACGAATCCATCTTGACTTTTTCGAGAAGGGCATAAGGATCAGAAGCCACATTTTTTTAAGATGCGGTTGTTTCTTTCTTTCCAAATTGCCCACACACAAGTAAGCCAAATTACCCTGAAGAATGAATGGGAAGATCTCGACATACCTGCCAAACGAATAAACTGTTCGAAATGTGCACAAATTGCTCTAGGTGAAACCGAAGTGATACCTAGCCACTGTCACACCAGATTCCAAATGCTACCAAAGATGTTACATCCAAGAAAGAGATGTTTAGTTGTCTCGGAGCAGCCACATCCGGCAACACACATAATATTAGTTTATTGAAGCACTCGACGTCGTACCAAATTATTTTTGGTAGGAAGGCGATCTCAAAGTAGACACCACGCAAAAACAGATGCCTTTGAAGGAACGTGTTGATGCCACACTTTAGGAATGCGGCCCCTGTCCACCAAGTCGTCATATGTCGTACGAAAACTTTAAGTCCCACGCACGGAATATCCCTGAACAGGGTCAAGCAACCACTTCCATATGTCCTGAATATTTTCCTGCAAAACAATGTTATGTAATAAAAGAGTACACTCCTGCACACTATCCTCCTCCCATGCTAAAAGACGTATCCTCCACACCCAATCTCGATGCACGGCCAAATCAAAGAGACGGCGGAATTTTATCCCTAAAGGGACTCCACCCACCAAATTATCTGTCCAAAAGCAAGTATTGCGGTCGTCACCGACTTCCCGGCGAGTAATATTCTCAAACCAGCACCCCACTCCCATAACAGTCCCTCCACGTATATTACACATTGTCCTCCACCACAAAGAATCGTGCCTGCCACCCTCTTTCATCCGGCCTCTCTCCTCGCCATATCGAGCTTTTAACACTCGATACCACAACTCATCCTTATCAACAAACATCCTCCAACACCACTTTCCTAAAAGTGACAAATTAAATTTTACTATCCTCCTAACTCTGAACCATTCGTCCTCCTGTGGGAGACAAAAAGAATCCCATTTCACCCATGCGATTTTCCTAAAATCCTCACCACCCAAAAAAAAAAATTAAAATAGATTCGATAGAAGAAATTATACCTGCGGGGGCCTTGAAGAAGGAAAGAAAGTAAATCGGAAGTGAAGACAGGACAAATTTCAGTAATATCATACGACCACCAAATGAAAGAAATTTATCATTCCACGATGACAACCGAGCAACAATACTATCGATCATAGGTTTCCAAAAACTGAGATTCCTGACATCCCCACTAATAGGCAGCCCCAAGTAGACAAAAGGTATGGTTCCGGTTCTACAATTCATTATTGAAGCCGCTTCTGACAAGCCGCTTCTGTTAAAATTAACCTTCGACCCTGATATTTCCTCAAATAAAAGCAACACTGCGCGCATTGAATGCACATTCGACCAACTCTTTTCACCAATAATTAAAGTATCATCCGCAAACTGAAGATGGATAAATGCACCTTGCCCTGACGACCTACACCATACCCTCATAAGAGATCTGTGGCCACCAATGCCTTCATCAGAACATTAAACCCTTCCGCCGCCAAGTGGAATAAAAATGGAGAAAGGGGGTCCCCCTATCGGAGCCCCCTTTCAATAGGACCGAAGCAGTTGCCGTTCCACCACATTCATAAATCCATTTTCACCAAAGGGTTGGAAAATTCATAGTTCGCATCACCGAATCAAGATAATTTAAGTCCGCCGAGTCATATGCTTTTTCGAAAACAACTTTAAACAAAAGCATTTCCTTGTTCATACGCCTAGCGTCATCAACTACTTCTTTGGCAATAAGAATACCATCTAGGATATGCTTCCCTTGAATAAAAGTTGACTGTGAATCGGATACAACACTACTAATGACCGCCTGTAACCGATTAGCAAGAACCTTCGCCAAAACCTTGTACGTGCAACCCACCAAGGATATAAGGCGGAAGTCATTTAATCTTTGAGGGTTGTCCGCTTTCGGAATTAAAGCAACAAATGTAGAATTCACCCTCTTCGTCAGTTTCCCGTTACGATGAAATTCCGACAAAAATCTCATAAAGTCATCTTTTAATTCGTGCCAAAACTATTTGATGAATTCAAAATTAATACCATTCGATCCTGGGCTCTTGTAAAAAAAAAATGTTAATACAAAATGATTAAGGTAATGTCTTGGCCGCTAACACTCTCCAAAATAGCTTTTGTAAAAAAGAAAAAAAGACTTTCCAAGATAGTCAGCAATGTTGTATCCAATAAATTTTATGTAAAAAATCTTGAGGAGTAGCACATTAAACTCTTGTGTGCACGCTATACTTTTATATATGTTTCTATTAGCTAACTTAACATATTTTATGCCGTTTCTATCACAGTCAATATAAACCACTAATATGACAATGCATTTTTTTTAAGAAGTTAAAACGAAATTATATTGCTAAAGAGCCAAGTCTTTCAGCACAAGGTGTGCTAGAAAGAAAGGGCTAAAAAGTCAAGTTACAGAGATATTACATAAGCAACAAAAGAAAAAATAACTTAAGTAATAGCACATAATTGGGTTAAGCCGCCAAAAATGACAACCAAACATCACATTCATGCTTGAGGCTAAGACATTGTATACCAGACGACAAAACAAGATCTTAAACTTAGTAACACAACAATTCTCATGCCGAGCTAGTTGCAATACTTCATGGCTTAAAGCTAGCTAGGAGTTACAATTTCTGGAATGTTGTTTGCTACTCTGATTCCTTGCATGCTCTTAACCTTGTTGCAGTTCATTTCCACCGTTATGCAGTGGAGATATTATCTATCCAAGATTTTTTGAAGCTTGACTAAAATGCATGGTTAATTCACTTCTTAAGAGAAGGTAATCAATGTGCATACCTTCTTGCTAAGTTGAGATCTTCCCGCAACGATAAGTTTTACCTTTAACATGAACCTCCTACTAATCTCCCTTCCGTCCTTGAAGCTGATGTTTTGAGAAATAGCTACTTAAGAGAGTAGTTCTTCATGATTTTTTTTCTTTCTTTTCCCTTTGTAAAAAAAATAAAAAATATTCCTATCAATTATTTTTTTACAATTATATATTTTGCAAATTATACTTAAAAAACAAACCAAAAGTTACTTTCTCCGTTGTTTAGTATGAGTATTTTACAAAAATTATGGGTATTAAAATATAGTTGGGGTCCTTTAAAGAAAGTTGTCCGATTATTCCTAAAAAAAATTATTGTAGTGGTAAATTTGTTTAAAAAAGTGTATATTACTAAATTAACTTTTATATGTAAATACATTTATTGTTAATTTTTCATAATTTCAAAGACAATTAATAAGATATATTGTTGTAAAAAAAAAGTAACCAATAGATCTAAAAAAATTAGAGATAACACTTTTTTAGGGATGGTGGGGAGTAATAATTAATTAAATTGATTGATAAAAAAGAAGAAGACATGGTTATCCAAATGGAATACTACAATAAAATATTGTTGAAATTTGAGAATCAAGAGACCACTGTACGACAGCACAAATCCGTCGTTTGCTTGCTGTGATCCAAAACGACAACTCTTCCACTATCCTTTCACTTTTCACCTTTTTCCTCTAAAACAATTACAATTCACAACTCAATAGAACAAGAAGAATATTGGGATTTTTTTTTTGAAGATAAGCATCAACCATAGATAGATAAGGTAAATTCTTCTTCAATTTCAATTTTGGCTTCAATTTGTTCTCTTAATGCGTTTTTCTGCTTCCAATTTTCCATCTTCATCGTTTAATTAACATGGGTTTTGCTCATTCTTTTTAAAAATTCGAGCTTTTTTCTTATCTTGATAGTTGAAGCTCCAAAATTTCTTTTGATTCAATGTCACTTATAAGTGTTTTGTTTTTTTTGCATTAGAATTGATAATTGGTTAATCCCAAATTGGTGCTGTGTAGTTCATTGATTGTGCATTGTGAGAAATTTAGAAGCTTTGTATAAGTTGATTCAATTCAAATCAATTATTTGAGTCATGTTGAGAATTGTATGAGTTTATCTTATCACATGATTACAACAAAATTTTAACGATTTTAAGCTGCAATAGGCATTTTCATATTATCAGATTTTAACTTGAGAAGTTTCATTTGACTTGATTCCCGAGAAGTTAAGGTATTATTGGCTTCATAATGTGTAGGAACAAATTTTCAAGCCGTGGCTTTTGAACATGTCAAAGGTCACTTCTTGAAGAGTTGAAGTAAATTAGTTTTTTTTTCTTTTTGTTTTTGATAATTTTGGGTTTGTTATTATTGAAGGCTGAAATAAATGATCTCTCATTGATTTAATTATTTTGCGTTTTTGGAACTTGTGTGTCTACTGCGAAAGGTCTGAAGTTGAACCAATGGAAATTACACCTGCTAGAAAGACACAGAAGGCTGACCGAGAAAAGTTAAGGAGGGATCGACTCAATGAACAGTTTTTAGAGCTGGGTAACATTTTAGGTACATGAAACTTCACTTTCTAACATAGGAGAATAGCAAAAAGCAAGCAGAGTCACTGGTTCTTCATATATTCTATTCTGATTTTAAACTACATGTTGCAAAGGTTACTTAAGATTGCAGTCATTGATAAATTTTACCAAACAAATTATTGCTTGTTGTTTCTCTAGAATTCATTCATGTGTTAGGCTTTTTATGCTTAGAAGTTAGAACTGATAAAACAGAATTCCTCTTAAAATAACTCTGTGCTCTGTGGTGACTCTGAAATGCAGACCCTGATAGGCCTAAAAATGATAAAGCGACCATTCTAGGAGATACAGTTCAATTGCTGAAGGACCTTACTTCTCAAGTTAGTAAACTAAAAGATGAATATACTATGCTAAATGAAGAATCTCGTGAGGTAATATTTTCTCTCGGTTCGATGAATCACCTTGATGCTTTTGGGACATAAATTTACAGAGGAAATAATTTATTTTTCATTCAATTTCCAGTTGTCTCAGGAGAAAAACGATCTCAGAGAAGAAAAGGCTTCTCTTAAATCAGATATTGAGAACTTGAATAATCAGTATCAGCTGCAACTAAGGACTATGTATCCATGGCCTGCAATGGATCATTCCGTTATGATGGCCCCACCATCATATCCGTATCCAGTTCCAATGCCGGTTCCTGCTGGTTCAATTCCCATGCAGCCGTACCCCTACTATGCTAATCAACACCCTGCAGTCATCCCTAACCCTTGTTCAACATATGTTCCCTTTTTAGCCCCAAATACAATTGTTGAACAACAATCCACTCAGTATGTATCCCCGCCTCTTCATCCAGGTAGCCGGTCCCACATATCAGGGAAACAAGACTCCAAAAACAAATCATCTAGGGAGAGCAAGGCTCAAAGAAACGAGGATTCCAATGATGTAGCCACGGACCTTGAGTTGAAGACTCCTGGGTCTTCCGCAGATCAGGTTGGTGCTACTTTTTTCCTGGTAAATCCCGTAACCTATAGCTGTAGTAGAAAAGGTATTGAATTAAAGTTGTGTTTGTTGTCGGATTTTGCAGGATTTAACATCCGCACAAAAAAAATCTAGTAAGTCGTCGAGGAAGGAAACCAGTTTCACAGAAGGTAGTTCGTTAGGCAAGTGTTCTTCATCTCACAGTGTTCAGGATAGCTCATCAAGTAGTGTAGTGGGGAGCAGAAAGGCTAGTGAATGAGAAAGGAAATAATTTTAGACAAGTGATTATGGATTTTGAAGCTACTGTGAGGGTTTTCATTGGGCTTCTGCTGCAACTATTGTAGAGGTATACGTCCCTTCTATTCTCGTCCAAAAAAGAAAGCCGCTTCTGTTCTCTCTTCTTAACTAGGAATTTTTATTCTGAGTAATGTGTAATTTAATCATAAACTTTTCTTTGTGAGTCGTGAGGGAAAAGCTGCGTGAGGTTCAATTGTTTATATTCCTATTCCTTGTGACAAATTGAAATTGCAGATGGAAAATCTTCAAGTTGAGACCAGTGTGGCTAATTGTAGGTTTGTAAATCCCTTAATCACAAACTCTCCTAAAAGGACCATGCTTATTTTATCTAGTCTATGCTTGGATTGTAGTTGAAAATGTTAAACGTACGTTTGGACTTGGTATCTGTGTAGAGTTCTTTGGAGTCGAACGTAAACGAAAATTAACAACAGAAATTAAAATCATGCAAAAGGGGTTCGAACCTAGGACACCCTACTTATTCACTTTAAAAAGGTGAATTCCTTGCCATTAGGCTACTTTACCAAAAAAAAATAATCATGCAAAAGCGAGTGAATGTTGCCCCAAAACCCCATAAATATTAGTGTATGTGAGGGACATGATGTGCTATAATTGAAAAACTGAGGAGTGACCTGTGATTATAGTCTGGTCTTGCTTTGTGATATAGAGAGTGATAATTTCTTGTATCTTTAACAAATTTTAAAAAAAAGGTATTATAATGCTCGAATTGCAAACAAATAATACAACGCATTTGTGTTCACAATAGAACGAGTGCCAGCATGCCGAAAACACTCTTTGCATGTAATATTTTAAAAATGTTATATGACTCAAATCTTGGGTGAGGGTTTTGTGCAATACTAGCGGGTTATAATTCTTGGTACATATGAATATTATCGACCTTTTGATAGGTCAGTTGAAAATCTTGTGGATCAATCTAATCGTATTGTTATGTTCTCTGTGTTGGCCATCAATAAGAATATCAGCGTAACATAAAAAGTGGTAGTGGTAATAGCATGATAAAAGAAGAGAATAAGAAAAAGGGCACCTATCAATTGTAGATACAAATTCATAATATTTTGTGCAAAATATTATATGGCGCAATTTTAATTTGGTATTTTTGTTTAGTTAAAATATATAGTTCTCAATCAATTTGAAAAAAAAAGAAAAGAAAATGATAGTATAGCTCCTTGCATTATTATCAGCAATATTAAATATCAAAATTGTTTCAAAGTATTTGAATTTGAATGATTCGTATGGTTGCATCAAAAGCATGGTCTTGACTGATGAGGGTTTTTTCCTCTCTTTTTCTCGACTTTGAAGTGTGTTGAATAAGGCCAATGATAATTCTTTGCTCTCATTCTTCTCAATCAAGAAATCTCTGTTGTACTTGTCCAAAAAAATAAAAGAAACACTGATACCTGACACTTGCAAGTTCTAGTACAGAGAAAAATTTGTTGATAGGACATAAGTTACACTCAAAGAATATATGCCAAAATCCAAAACCAACCTTATATCTGAAGCCAAAGAATCTCAAAGGCACTTATATAACCTTAAGAACAAGCTGTTCCTAGTATGCTCATGACACAGTCTGTTTCTGCATGTTTCATTGAGTGAGAAAAAGAAAGAGGGGAACATGGTGTGGTTCTTTTCCAAGAAGAGGAATGCAGGATGGAAGCATGGATACGCGGAGCAGAACTTGGAAACTGTTTCTCCTTCTCCAACTCTTCATTTGTTTGTGATATTTGGCATTGTTATTAGCTTGTTGTGGTTCTCCCACTACACGAGCTACAAAATTTAGCAACATCTCACAGCCATCAATTTTCACTTACTCCTTTTCTTGTATCCCGTTTTGTTGATTTTCTTCTTTATTTCACATCCTACTTTTGAAGGTTCATCTCTAGCTTCACGTTCAAACTTCAAAGCACGGTTGGTACAACGAGCTATGATGTCGCTCTCTCTAACTTTGCAATCTTGCTGATGCTGCTATTATGCTGTTGCTGTGGATTTCTTATTAATCTCAATATCATTCTAAGTGGTTTTGAGTCTTTTGACCCTTGCTGATAGTGATGACCCCTCAAGTTGAACTTCATATATGAAAATGACTTATGTTCAATACAAATTTATTTAAAGCATGTCTCTGTCTTTTTTTTGGTTATGTATGTTACTATCTGATTTTGTTTTTGAGGGGATGTTACTATCTGAATGTTTGCTTCAAAATACATCATAGTACTTTTTTTTTATTAAGTTGCTCTGAATATGTCATGTGTGAAAATATTGTTCTTATTGACCGAATAATGGACACATATATAATAAAATTTATAGTTTTTAATTTGATTGAAGAGTGTATGAGAACAAAGAACACCTGTGAGAATAACCAAGTCTTTAAGAAGACTAGGAGTTCCCTGATTTCATAACAAAAGGACAAACATATTCATGCCAATTGTGTTTCTTCTCCTTTTTTTGGGTAGAGTATTAGGTCATGTTTTAAATGGTCAATGAATTTCTTAAAGCAAGGAAAAAATAGTTGGTTTGTTTTGTCCTGACATCACTTTTACTTAATTGTTTGAATTAGTATATATAACTTGCATACATAGAAAACTTGGTTGAAAATAGAGAACTCATCTTATACTGCCAATAAGTTCTCTGAAGATTAATCGACATTAGACAATGGTACATACTTCGTCCTTATAGGTTAAAAAAATTGAAATAACTTGTGCAAATAGCAAACCTTTCTTTTTCTAATAAATTTTTTTGATCTAAATATTTACAAACAACACCATATGATATCTCTTGTAAAAAAAAACACCATATGATATCTATAACATATTCATACTTCATAGTTTTTTTTTTTTTGAGGGATCATACTTCATAGTTAGTACACATAAAAAACTAAAAACAAAACCAGCTAAAACCAAACCAACCTATAGAAACAATAAAACAAAGCAGCTAAAACAAGAGTTCCAAATCAATAAAACCAGCTCTCAAGAAAAGAGGATTGAAACTGCACCAAAATCAACAATACAACAATCAAAGCAGCCACACCCCACGGAGAACTCCCTTCAGAGGGACTTTGGTAGGTTGTGCTGCGCCTGTTCAAAACAGAAGAACCAGAAAACCAACCCGAATCTTCCATTGATGATACCAAACGAACTATGAATATCAGCACCACTGGTAAGGCAAATAGAATCCAACCAAATTGTTCTTGAGCAGTTTCAACAACATCTTCATAAGAAAAGTACCATGAAGTACCAAGGAAGATGAAGATCACTGCTAAGATCAACAGAACAGGATATGGTAGGGGACTCAGAGTGAATCCATCCACAACAGAGGAACCATTGTTTCTGTTATAAGACATTGAGTTTTAGAATTTAGAAGTGTGAAGCTTTAAAGAAACCCTTCTGAGGAAGTTACTGATATATGCTAAGTTAAAGAATCAAAGGTAGTGTTGTGTTGGCAGGTACAAAAAAAAGGTGACAGGATTTCGTTCCTTAAAAGGGGTGAATGGTTTTGTAGGACATTATATAGCAAGATAATATTATTTATCTTTTCAAGTTATAATTAATTATTGATTATGACCTTTAATGATACATGTCTTTCTTTTTCTGTGGTGTCTGGGGTTCGAACATCGGACCTTGCATATATTATGCATTGTTCTTACCACCTGAACTAAGTTCACGGGGAGAGATACATGTCTTTCTATACAAACTGTAGTTGTGTAAACATGTTTGTTACTGCCAATAATTACATACTATAAAAAATATTGACAAAAGCAGTAAAAATTATAATACTTTCTCTTTAATGCCAACACAAACACGGTTAAAAAATGACAATTGATTATTTTTGTGTTATGGGCAGTGCTCTATGGGATGAGGTCTTAGTAATCAGAAGCTTGGTAAGTAAAATGTAACTAACAATTGTTTTAGTTAAGATTTAAATTCGGATTCTCGAAACAATATATCATTAACCAAAATTCTTTAATCACTTGAGTTCAACTACTCGATTAAATGACATCTAACATTTTACCTAGTATGAACTGATACCACTCTATATGGTTTGAGTGTAACGTTTATATCAAGAGTTTGATTTTCTTGATGTCACTTTTGCCGACTTCCTACACAAGTGATTGCATTTACACCTACTATAGTACTTTAGAAAAAAAAAAGGAAAAGTGATTAACACCAACATAACACTATCTGCATTTTTAACGCATATGGCTGTCTCTTTCAAGTGACTCCTCCAAATGCATTCCCACCACTACTGCAAGTATTTAACTTTTGCAAGTACTGTATAACCCACTTAACTGCCGACACCGTGTTGGAGTGATTCACATAGTTATCAAAGAAAATAAATAATTGTGATAATGTGTGACAAATCAGCCACTTTAAGATGTTGGGTGGTGATTATTCATTGAGCCATTACACTACCTACTAATAAAATATCTTTATTTATCCTTTTCCCTACTCCTCTGTACTCTCTCTCCTTCTCTTTCTCTCATGGAGTACAAGAATCAATGCATTCCCCCGGAAAAACCTGTGTGTTGTAACTTGTGTAACACTAAAAGTCAAAACTTCAAGAAATTATTAATTATGAACCGTTTTACTCAAGATTCCTCCATTTTAAAAAAAGTATGCAACCATCAAGAAGAGTAGAAGACCTTCATTGATTCCAACTCTAATCTACGTGTAAGCATCACAATTTACATGATTTCTTTTTACATTTAAAAAACTGCAGAGTCCTCATTTCAGAAATCCTAAAGCAAGCAAGAAAACACAACCATATAAAATAACATGCTTGATTTATATTATAATGTAACCTGAAAAAAAAGAGTACACTAATAAATAAGAAACTTTTATTTTTATTTTGACGGGAATAAATAAGAAACTTACAATTGCTATTTGTTGATTCATCACAAACATTGAACATTCTTTTTAATTATCATATGAAGCAATGCAAAAAGCTCATCCCATATACCTATGCAATATCTTATTTACTAGCCTGAGATGATGGGTGACAAAGAACACAGTACCGTTCATCATCACACCACCACCACCACCGCCAAGCTCTTGGACAAACACTACCTACCGATAACAGTAGCAGGCATGCGTGCAGTAACAGTATCGTTGCTTGGCACAAACCCTTTTACTTGAGCTTCCCAACCATGACACCAAAAGCACCATCAATAATACTAGTATTGGTAGTACAAAAGGTGAGGAACCACTCTCTACTTCAACTTCTTCCTCTGGTTCACTTGAGAAGAGCTTTGGTATAACCAGAAGAATCAATGCCACGGCCAAGAACAGAACAACATTGGAAGTATGAGTATCATTAGCCCTGGGTTTACAATAGTAGTAACCCATCAAGTGATTAGAATGGAAGGCCTAATAATGAGTTTATTGAAGGGATTCACAATGATAAAGTCGGAGAATACAATGAAGACAAGGGAATTGCTCCAACCATATCAACATAGAATTTTATGAAAAAAAAGGTGGAATCTCAATAAGAACAAACATCAAACATAACATTATTGTCCTCCACACAACTTTTTGGTAGTTGCTCAATTAATATTATCTTTTTAGTTAGGCAATCACATTCCGTGAGAAAGAAGATATTATCAATCGCATATACACAGCTGTGGGGTCAATTGAAGCATTTATAGAAGATTTGACATAAGGCAGTGTTTGGAGCTTAATATTATAATTTTCACTTTGCTCTAAAATTAACAATTCTTATACTGCACCAATCTTTATTGAGCAGGAGTTAGGAATGAAGTGTAAAGACTCCTTTTCTAGAATGAATTATTAACCAAAAGGTCAATTCACATTACCAACTCATTATTTATCCTGTGATTCGTGGAATTGGCTTTTACATGAGTATAGAAGTCTAATTGTTAATCAAAAGGTCAATTTACATTCCCAACTCATTATCTTGTGACTCATAGAATTGGCTTTTACCTGAGAATAGAAGTCTAATTGTCTCGTATCACTATTTATATAGGAAAAAGAAGAAAAACAATTCAAACGCTGGGGCCTATTCCCATTCACAAAACAGTAGGGATTAAAATAAGCTTGGATATTTTGTCAAAAAAGAAGATAAGTATGGATATTAAATTTTAATTTTAATCATATTTGGAAATATATGACCTACAAGAAATCGGCCATCGATACACCTCATTGCCTGCTGGCAACAAATAACACAAACACCAAGCCAAAGTAAACCAATTTCTGCACATTTGAACTACTCATGTTGTCAGTGAAATGATCATACAAAATTACCACTTTGTCACAAAACTTCAAATTAGTCAACAAAAAAAGCTTAGGCAATTTAGTTGAAGCAATTTTCAAACTACGATTGAAAAAAATACAAAAATCAGTTAAATAAGTATCTAAGATAGCGTTGAACTAATTATAGCTGAACCTAGTGATTTCAATGGCACTAGTAAATACCTCAGTCTAATGTGTCTTCCTTAACCCAATAGACAGGGATTTGGTAAAATGGCCACCCTGGGTGTTGATGATCTAGTTTTGTCACAAAATTGACATACAAAATGTTTCCCCGTGAGAAAAATGTTGGCTTTCCATGAATATGAGTTGAAAACTTTCTCAGTGGAAACCATTCTGTGTGGTAATAAAATGAGAGGGCACAAAAATTTACCATCTACAGAATTTCAAGGTCACACTTTTCCTTCATATTTGAAATTGAGTTTGTAATCATGTTGAAGAGTTGCCAAGGTATTTCTGCAAGGTCCCTCTACAAAATGAAGGAAAAAATCAAAATTAGATTTTCCTTTAATTACTTCGCTAGAATTTGATCTTGTCAAGATTGCTTACCACCAAAAACAGTATGAAGATATTGAAGATCATCAACTGAGCAAGCATCTATTAAAGCATAGACACCCGGTCTTAAAGCTTCATCTATTTCTCTGCAAATAATAATGCAAATAATTATTAGTATTTGCTAATGTTTATTTGGCTAAACTTTCCTAAAGAAGTCCGCCACACTCAGCCTACCAATTTTCATCTGTATTTATAATTTTTCATTGTTATTCATTTCGAAATATGGGCAAAAGAAAAAATTTAATACATGCATGGATCAATATCAGTATTTTGAGAAACTCAGATGATAAAGTTTAATGATAGTCAGGAATAGAAAAAGGGTATCTTTGCAATTGAAAAGTGTAAACATGCAACCAGAAAAAAGAAATGAGTAAACAAGGAAAGTAATATACAACCTTCTAATACCACTTCTTTTGGGACCATATCCTGAATATACCGATATGTAGTTCGATAAAAACAGACAACATTGCCGACCAAATATATCCTTTTGGTGTTTTATCTGCATCATGATCATATAAACAAACTAGGTAAGCAAAAGGAACATAAAAAGAATAAGCTATCAAAAATAAGAAACAAATAAATGATTTGTTAAATAAAGGCTGATCTTTTTTGGTGCTTTTTTTCTTGATTTGCTAAATCAAGAAGGTAAACAAACGCTAGCTGGTAAAGTAATACGCCATATCTACGTTAAGAATAATACAGGCTTAGGAACTACAACTGCCTGCTACCAGCAACATATAGACGGTGTTTCATGCAATCAAGCTGAAACATGCTTAGGAACTACAATAGAATAATATTCTGTACGTTTTTGTCGTTTTCTCTTCTATGTTGGTCTGAGTTCATCAGTACAAAAATAGGTGAAGATATATTGATGTATAGAAAGCATCACATAGACTGTTTGAAATTTGACCCACTTGAAATCCCACTTACCTCCGTCCTTTGTCAAAATTAACATTAACAGAAAGCAAGAGTGTACAAGCAATTCATGCATAAAATAAACTTTGGCTTTGAAAAGGCAGGACAGGGAGAGTATTTGTGACGAGGAAAATTACTAACATGCATTGCACAAAATGTTAATAATGCATTTGTGTTCACTGCTCAAAAGGCATATATGTGGATGTACATACCTCTTCATAAATTCTTCGAAGAAAGCAAGCACATTTCACTCCCTCATCTATTTCCCAAGAAAAGCAACCTTCGTTCACAATGGATTTATTCTCTAAAACAGTCTCCAAGCAATTAAGAAGAACAGTAACAGAAGCTTCAAGATGGGCAACACACTGCTTGCACTCACTGGAAAGATTATAAAACAAGCAGAGTATCATCTAAATGTTGGGGTTACAATAATAAGCCAGCTTACACAAAGATGCTATTAAGTACATCAAATAACAATATCATCACATATTTGCTATCTCTACCCATTCAATACGTGAAGTTGTACTTAGGCACAGTGAGCCAAAAGGTCCAAAAATCAAACATACCTTGGGCGATGCCTTATAATGGTACACAATAGTTGACAACAAGCAACAAATAGGTTAACTGTGAATTGGTGATCTACATGACTGATATTCACTCGCTCTGCTGGATGATAATTTTGCTCTTCTGAGACCATGAATGAATCTGATGGACCAGAAGCTTTAGAAATTCTATGCTGATCGAAGTTTTGAAAGAGTGCTGCAGGGATATGTAACATGTGTCCCACATGCCCCACATCCATCGAGAATAGAGTATGCTTCCTTGAGACTGTCGCTAGCACTTCAACACACATGAGAATGGCTGACCCTGGATCGGGAGTAGCCGTGACAGTTCTACATCTCAAGCTACCATTAAATATATGTGGGCTCTGTAAATGCACAATAATGCTGAAAATAGAAGATACTAAACTCTGACTGTGGCTTTTGATCAGCTTCAAGCTTTTCCGACCTTAAAAGGGGGGGGAAATGTCATAAAATAACAAAAATAGATATGCATTTTCCCTCTCCCTATTTTTACTGATCAAGCATGCAATATATTGATAGAACATAGAACAGCAGTATTCAATACAATGTAATCAATGTCAATCAGATAATCCAAGTGTTTCAACTACGGATTATGAATAGGGAATGTGGTTATCGTAATTCATAATGTGAAAACTACAGACAATGTTAGGATTCCCAGAAAGTGATTATAGATAACATATGAGTGAGCATTTAGGGTAAATTAACAAAACAATGAATAAGTGAATGAACCGAATCCTGATGACTGCTTTATTTTAGAGAACAGAAACTATAATAAATAATATTCCTGTGTGTGTTTGTATAACACGTACTGGAAGATTAATCACAGGTTTGATTTATGATAAGATATTATGATGTGAATCAAAATATAGTATTACTTTACTAACTTTAACAATGACTAAAAGAATATTAAAGGGATGTAGTTTCCAAACATTAATAATGACTAAAAGGATATTAAAGGGAAGTAGTTTGCAAACATTAATTAAACAATGAAATAAAAATTTTATTTTCAAAATAGCCATAGTATGTACCTGAAACAAATTCAATAATCATGTCCAAGCAATCAATGCCAGCTGCCACAAGTGTCGAAATTTCACCCCCACCTTTACTTGTTTTTATGTCATAGATTACAGCAAATCCTTCTTGTACTCCAACTAGAGCTCTCTCCAAGACCTCTATAGTAGACAAAAGATGCAACTCTGATTGCCTCTCTATATATGCTTTGAATGACACCCGCAGCCTAGTTTTCAATTCATTCAAGCAAGAGTTGTATATTTCATTAGAAGAGCAAGCTTCAAATGATCCTTTATGCAGTGTCTTTGTACTTGACTGTCTTTCATGTAAGGTTAGTGTTGCCCTTTTTCCTTGCAACAATATAGACTTCCCTATTGCCCTCATGTGAATTTGTACTAATTTTGTATAAACTTTACTTGATGAGGTAGGATCTGTGGAAGGAAAATAACTTGCTAATTCTGTCAAATAGCTGAGAGCACCATCTAACAAAAGAAAAGCAGATTGTTGTGGGACTCCAACCATCTCTGTAAATTCTAATAACAAGACTTGTGAGATTTCAGTAAAAGCAGGCACAAAACTTGAAGTCAAAGGCGAATCATCCGACGGCAAATTTACCCTCAAGAGAGACGACGAAGCTATTAACAGTTGTCTTAGTAAAATAGCTACTTCAGGATTATCACCTTTTACCAAGCTTTGTAACAAAGGTTTATTCAAACCCAATGGCACTGGGGAATCATCCGTAGCCAAAAGACTGGCAATGGAGTTTACATTTTCTGGGTTTGACATACTTTCAACATCACTACCAATTTTGGAGACAATATCAATTGCTGATGAAGTGGAGCAAGTAGCTTCCCTTTTAGATTCTTTTTGTGTTCCAGCTGAGCTATTAGCCTTAGAAACTGAGCATTCAGGTGACAAATGATTTGTACCAGACAGAGATAAGTTTAAGATTGGCTTCTCAAAATTCTGGGTATCATGTAAACTTTCAGGGAGTTGATTATTCTCATTGAGCAATTTGTTTATGAAGAAATCAACAACTTCCACAAAAGAAAATATACAGCTATTTAGTTCAGAGCCATGTTCACGTTTCCACATCAACACTTTTTCTTTATGACCACTATCTTTAGCATCTGTTTGGCCCAGTGCAGATGTTAGGCCCCACAAGACTCCACTAAAGCACGAAACTGCAGAAGACAATCTATTAATGTTTTCGTACGTAAGACCATTTCCCACGTTGACATGGCAACGTATACCCTTTTGGGAAACAGGCAAGTTTTGCATCAACTCTTTCAAATTGTCGGCCATTAAGGTTAAACACTTCAATGCCTCAAGCTTGGAAGAATCTACATACTCAGAAGGTGAAAGCAAATGATTCTCTGCATGGCTAATTTTGTGATCAGAGATCTCTTCACAAGGCATCTCAGCTTCTTTATCAAAAGAAAAAGCATGGATAATTTGATGTTTGCCAATGCACAACAAGGCATATGACGTGTGATCCATTAAAGAAAACATTAGAGATTTAAATAGAACATTTTCTGCTGAGAATACCTCTTGAATTCCAACAATCACAGATAATGACTTCGAAAGCCACAAAACAGGAAATGAACTTTCAGAAATAACCGAGTCTGGTGAGGATTGAATGGTGTCTGTCTTCTCACTAAATCCCATTAATATATACCTTAAGGCCTTCCGGCAAGAGACAAATAACCTCAAATATTCACAATAATAGTCCCAGTACATTGTGCTCTGAAAATATACCAAGGCATTCACAATAAGCCTGCAAAAATTATGGAAACAGAAATTGAGAATTAATCATGTCTTTCACAAACTATGCTCCAAGGAAATCATTGGCACAACACAAACAGCTAAATGTGTCTACGACATTTTTATCAAAGGTTCACAACTATTTGGTTTTCCTTCTCATCAGCAAGGAGCGGATAATAAACAAAATTGAAAATTTCTTTGCAAATAAAGATGATTTTGTTTTACCATTTTTGCATTTTTTATCTCTTTCATTCACATTCTCTTTTAATTAATTTCTATGTTTTTGGAGCAATCTTATCCTAAGCACTAATTACAAAAAATTTCCTTTGTAATATAATTTGTTCTTTTATTTACACACAAAAAAGACAATAAGGAAGTATCCAACACAGAGATGATTGTACCTTTCAAGGTTGAAAATACAATACACAATATGTGAAAAGGAGCTAGCATTTACATCTGTCATCAAAGATAGGAGATTAAGCAACTGGTGGCAATCTGTAAAACTCTTGACGGTAAGAGGGGAGGAATTTTCTCTGCTGCTGACATCTGTATCGTCACATGAATGAGCAACTGGTTTTTTAATTGCAGAACAGTTAACTGGAACATCTTTATTTTCGACAAGTGCTGAGTTGTCGAGGGCACTTAAGAACTCAGCCCAGTTAGGTACTGATTTAAGCTCGACAGCAGTACATGCAATGTTTCTAAACAATGGTAACACAGCTTCCTCTAAAGCACTGCAAAAGATTGTGGCAAGATTCCTGCGGGCAAACTAAAACTACAAAATCAAATGAATACATATAGAAAAAGTCGTTTTCTTACTCAAAGTATGATGCATAAAAGCATCGAACAACAAACAAACTAAAGTTTACAGAAATCAGAACCGAAGGTAAATAAACACCGGAGAAGATTAATATGTAATTCTTTACTAGATTATTCACGTGTGTGTGATAAAAAAAATATATATGCATAACCAAAGCATCTCACCTTTTGTTCATACAAAATTGAATCACTTAGAAGGTCTGATGATATATGCGGTAAAGTGACTCTCTTGAGCAGCTTACAGTCATCTAGCATGTCTGGCTCTTGAAAACTGCTTGATACACAATGAAGGGAAATACGAAGTAAATGTGAGAAGAATTTTTTCAACTGCTTCTTGGAACCATGGTTTCCCCAAATATCAATATTTTTGCAGAGATTTGACCAAATAGCTATCGGCAACGAATTTTTGTTAGCAACATAAATTCCTTGATTCCATTTGTTGATTTGAGGAGCCAAAGAAACTAAATCTTTACACCTTACATCATCAGAAACAAAGACCGGGGATTGGTACACATGTGCTAAGTTTTTCATAATAAATTTAGTAAGTCCAGCAGCCTCTTCCTTCAGGGCCTCGATTCGTGATTCGTAATGCTTCTTTTGCAAATACGTCAACAATATAATGTGTCTATCCAAGTCAACAAGCCTCTGAAGAGCCATAGACTGAAATATATAAACCAAAGGAGAAGAATCATCGGAGCCATACTTTAGATAGAAGTCTGAAATTAATTTCATAACAGCAAGGAGGGAAGCAGAAGGTTGGGCAATCCACGAGAAGAAACCAATGTCAGTCTCATCAGCCCTCTCCATCAACTCAAAGGCAGAATACGCTGAATAATCCCTCATCTCGGCAGACATTTTTTTTGATAAACTAGGAGGCATGAGGCTGATTGCTTGCCTAAGCAAGCTTCGGCTGGACACAAACAACTGCAAAAAGAACACAAAGATCCATTGACTGGACCTACTAAATTTCTTCAAAACCTTGCCCTTCCCAACAGCCCGATCAACAGTTTCTCCTATTACAGACGAAAAAAACTTGCAAATAGTAGTATCTGGTTGTTGTACAACTAGAATACTCAAGTAGGGACGCAATAATGAAATAAGTTCTTTAACAGCAACTCCAGCAAGATTGCTATTGCCTTCAGTTATAGTGGCTGAATCAAGCACTAAAGAATACAGTCTGGAGAGCCCTCTTCCCAAGATTTCTGCCTGCAGATTAATCTTTTGCAATTTGTTTCCATCAACCAATGGAGAGCAGTCTTTCATCCACCTAAGAGTTTCAGATATATCATCTGTTATCTGTCTAATAAACCCACTCACTTGCCCTTCTGGAATAGACTCCATGGCTTTATAAATGGTGTGGATGAACTCATGTGAAGATAACAGCCTTTCGACTGATTCGGAATAAACATCATTAGACAGAAATGTCAATAACTTAGAAGGACTTTCTTCAGCATCACCGTCACAAGTCAAAAGCCTCAATGCTTTGCACAATGCTAAAATCGCAATTTGTACCTACATCATTACCAGATAAAATGTGGTGTTAGCTCAATAAAACCATGAATATAAAAAATTTCTGCAAGACTTTCCCTGACCACCGTTTCCCTTCCCTCTGTCAAATGATCATACCTAGAATTAGTATGAGTTACTAACAGTCTGACACACAGTATGGCAATGAAACCACAAGAAAGAAAAACCTATGCAAACCTCTAAAACATAAGTTTCTATAGTCATCAGAGTTTGGATACAAACCTGACGAAGTTGACTGTAGAGATTAACTATTTGGCACCCCAAGGCAGGAATAGTCAAAGATAATGAGCTCTGATCAAAAGCATTTGCCATATTGCAATTGATGGCAGAGTATGATAACAAAATAAGCCATAAGGTCACCAAATCTTCTCCAATAACTTCATACTCAATTTCCAAAAGATAGCCCATTGCCACTAACGCCTCGTTAGCTGATAAAATAAATGTTTCCATCTCCATCATGTTAGCTGTATCATAGTTGGACAAGCAGAGTATACCAGTGGAACTAGCTATCAATGTATTAAATATTTTCTTCAAGAAATTAAGACAAGCTCCTCCAGATGTGTCCTCTGTTTTCACATATACTTTCTCTTGCATAAAACTAGCAAGCAAATTACCAATAGACTTCAGTATACCACAAAGGTCAGAAAAAAGGAGCTTGGCATCTATTTTAGCTTGGATACATGCATTCATTTCAAGCAAAAGAGGCTCCATAATCAGTACCAAAAAATTAAAAAGGGATTTTTGAATATCGACAGAAGTATTATTGGAGCTACTAGTTCCTCCTGGCACTGGTTGCTTTAAATCATTTATTTTCTCTGTTGTATTGCTCCCTTCATACAAAACTAAAGTTCCCTTGTACTTTCTAGCGGAATCAGCATACAAGCGAAATATCAAACCTAAGCTACCCATTGCTATAGCTTTCTTTCTGGATATAATTTCGTTCAGCGCATCAAACAAATGTCTATGATAACTCTTAATAGTTGCTTTAGAATCTTTTGGTTTATCATCACATGAAGCAAAATACTTTTCTGAACCATGTAAGCTTAAAAATTCATCAATATGAACTGGATGAAAAAGTCCATGAGAAAGAACTTCTTCCACCACCTTCACCAATCTCCCTGTCCAAATAGGATCACTTCCATTAACCCGACGATGCAACTCACCTGACAAATGCAGCAATGGCTCAAGAAGTTTAACCACAAAACTTCCAAATCCTTTCCTAGCTGGATGGACCCTCAAAAACTTGGAGAAGGGCTGAAGCACCAACCACAAAAGGCGTAATGCACAAGCACCCGCACAACTTCCGTCAAGGTTCATGTCATACACTTTTTGGACGAGCCCAAGCGCTGCCCCAGTCGTTTCAACCCATAAATCCAAATTTTCATTTGACAACCCACCATGGGAGGAGAACACCAACGAAACACAATCAAAAGCGGTCTCGTATAATTTAAACGTTTCATCAGATTTAAAATGTTCTCCTGAACTGGTAGAGAAGGCCTCTAGCAGCAACATAATATTTCTGACAATAAATTGAACAGTCTGTAGAAGATTCCGCGACATATTCAAAGAAACGCAACACTTCAAAGACTCGTCCAAGCAGAACTTGAAAATCTCCCAACAACGAAGATCCATATATGCCTCAACTCCGTCAAGCTGGGGCATTTTTCCTTCACCCCAGTCTTTCTTCCCATTTGGAGGGAACAAAACTGTCAAGATCCACTCATTAAGATAACCTAGTAGTCTTGGTAGTTTTACAGTTTCACAATTATGATCAATGTGAGCACAATCGTCCACTCTAGAACGCACAAAATTGAATGCTTGATTAAGCTTACTGCATTAACACAAAGCAGGAAAGAACAAGTTAATTTTTCTCCAAAAACATTAACACACACTGTTGAAAGGATTCAATTACTTGAAAGCTTGTCACATATTACAAGATATAAGGTATGTTTGGCAAGCACATAGCTTATAATTTTTTTTCTCTCAATTTTACCTATTTTATCTTAGTTTTAAAAAATTAAATATTAACTAAACATATATTTTTTATGTCAGTACATATTTATAAGCTAGTTGGACAACTAATTCTGTTAAACACTGCAAATAAAATCAACTATCTTATCCGCTATAAGCTAAAAGCTAGCTTATCAATTATCAGTTAGGAAACAGAGTGATTAACTAAAAGATGAATGAAAATAACCTGTTAAGATCAAGGTTTTTGTCTTGGATGCAGAGTATCAACTGAAGATTGTTCCATGGGGTGGAAGATTTTGCAGGTTGCTGATCCTGAGCAGACTCGGAACGATGCAATTTGGAAGGTTTTTGGGGCTGGTCATGGATTTTCTGCTTTCGCTTACGATTCTGCTTCATTTGATTTGCTTCAAAATCGACCATTGTCGAGTTTTATTTGGATTCAATGATAAACCCTACAGTAAAACATAAATGTTAAGGGTTTAAGCTCTAATCACTAAAATCGATAAGCTATAACAGTTTAACTTAACTTTACATATGGAATTATAATCCGAATGAAAAAATAGTTGAAGCTAATGAAGTGACCTGAAGCGCAGAGAAACGAAGAAGACGGCGGCGAGCTGAACACACAGAGGAGGTGAACGCGAATAATAAATAGGTCCGAAGGGTTTTACCGTGGGGAAGCAAAAGGCATAAATCCAACCTAATTAATACTCTCTCACCTAGTTGACTCTGACACAATTTTGTACATAAACATTTTTAATAATCTATTAGAAAAAATTATGAAAAATTTGATATTTAAAAATATTCGTCGAGACGAATCCAACATCTTATATATTATATTTTGTCTTTATATATTAATAGAAAAATAGAGTCAAAACATATTATATATTATATGAACAATGCATGTTTTTATATTGGGTCATTTAAGTAAAAGATATGGGCACTAAATTAATTAATCAAAAATCATTTTATATATATTTTTTAAGGGAAAAAAACATTTTATATGTTTAGTAAAAAAAAAGAAAATGGTAAACGGTCATTTTGATCTCTTGATTTTGCACCTCACTAACATAGTCATGATGGTCACTGATTCATCTCGTTTGGATTAACTTATTTTAGAACTTATACAAAACAGCTTATGCAAATAAATAAGTTTTTGTGTACTATTTATAAATTTGTTAAGGTATTTTATGAAAAAACAATTTATGAAGATGCAATTTTCGTTTGTGAAAGCTTATAAATTAAAATAAAAACTTATTTATTTCGACAAGATCAATCCAAATGGAGCCTAAAAATACAGAATAATCTCTCGATACGTACACTCGTTATCAATTTAGTCTCTTTGTGTACCTTCTATTAACTTCATAAACAAAAATAAGAAATCAAAATCCTTAACGACTTCTTAAATGATCCAAATTGTTTATTGAATTTTACCATTTAAGCATCAACACAATTACGGTTTTTTTTGGTAAAAATAAACACAATTCGAGTTTTTGCATTGAAAATAAATAAGAAATCAAAACTCAATATTTGTTTAAAAATTGTTTGTTGTAAAAGAATCTATCTTCTTTCATTTATGACTGAATTTCTTTTATCAAATAGCTTATAGCGAGAACATCACGCATCAAATGTCTATACAACTATCATTTAGATTGTACTTTAAAGGAAACTACGCTAGATTTCTTTAATATGAGCTAAAAAAATTATTTAATGATATGGTTTATAAGTTTAATTTGTTAATATATCCTTTTTTTTGGCAGAATGTTAATGTATCCTTTTAAAACTACTTTTCACGTATCATATTATTTTATCGGATGTATAGATTATAAATAAAACATTTTTAGATTGGCTAATACTTAGAAATTAAATTCATTTTTGCTTCCACTAAAAAAACTATTAAAAGAAAAAAAAGAAAAGGTGTTAACTGATAGATAAATTTCAATTTTCGAAATAGTATATAAGAAGCCAAGCTAAGCGCCAAAATACAGAAACAGAACGTGCAAAGCAATACTGTTATACGTAACCGAATCAGCAAGAAGGGTCCTCACAGCAATAGCAGCTTCACACACTCTTTCTCTCTTCCATTTCTGGTGTTACTTTTCTTCATATTCAATTTGCATGTGTATGTTCTTCTTTCTTTCATTTCCATTAAATTATCTTCATCTTTTTGAGTTTCTTTCTGAATTTCTTTGCATTGTTGGTGTCATTATGAGATATACATCTTTGAATCTCTGATTACATGAAAGCATGCATGCGATGTGAGTGTACGTTCTTGAATGCATGAATTCTTGAATTTTTTTGACCTTAAATTGTTCATCTTCTTGTGTTCTTTAATCATAAATTCATAATACTCATCTCTAATCATTATTTAGAGAAAAGAGTGGTGTAAGAGTTTCTAAATGTATATCTGCTTTTAGGAATCTATGAAATGATGTATGTTTGAAATCACAAGCAAAAATTTCATGGTCTTTTAAGTGTTACCGAATATAGAATTTAGCATTTCACAAGAACATGTTTAAGATTCATGGTGATTATTTAATCTCATTAATTATTTTGACTTAATTGCAGAATTTGATCAATACAATTGCAAATATGGATCAAACATTGGGTCGAAGTGCAACAGCATCTGCAGCATTCTTTTCCGCATTGAATAAAACTGAGGAGAACTCTTCTTCTAACCAGGTGGACAATCCTGATGATAAGGCAGATCCTCTTCTGCAAAACTCAGTTCTAATGGTTACTGAAGCTTGGGATTCTCTGAGGCGCTCCATGCTATATTTGAATGGTGATCCGGTCGGTTCAATTGCTGCTTTGGATAGTTCTACTGAGAAACTTAATTATGATCAGGTAACAGCATGTTCTCATGATCTCCTAACTGTTATGGTTTCTTGTTTTTCTGGATATATATTTAGTGTTAGTTTGAGTCAATTACGGATTTAGTCTATTGAATTGTAATTTGTAAACACTGTATAGAGCTTGATCCTAAATTAACAAAATTTCAAATTAACTCATGAAATTGAAAGTCTATGATCATATTAGTCCTTTTAGATCGTCAATTTTGTTTGTGACATTGTCTAAGACAGATTAGTGTAATCGAAGATTTTTAGTTTTACAAATAACTTTCGAATTTTGTTAATCTCAAGGACTAAACTGTCTGATCCTAAATTTTCAACCACTAAATCGGTGATTCACTCTTTCAAGTTTTGAATCATATATTAAATCAGTTAATCAGATCCATAAGCTAGAATTCATGTAAATGAGTGACTTTATTTTCTGGTTTCTCTTTGTTCCTCCTTTTTCAATTCTTACTTTCATTGTCAAGCTAGATCAGTGAATTTCATCCTTATGCATATATCACACCCCTTTTGCGTGTAGGTATTTGTAAGAGACTTTGTGCCAAGTGCTCTGGCTTTTCTGATGAACAAGGAATATGGCATTGTTAAAAAATTTCTCGAAATGACTCTTCGCCTTCAAAATGAGCGGAAAGTTATTGATAGGTTTCACCTATCAGCAGGTGTAATGCCAGCTAGCTTTAAGGTGAAACGTGAAGCAGGAAAGAACCATGAATCTGTGGTTCCTGACTTTGGTGGAAGTGCAATAGGCAGGGTTGCTCCTGTTGATTCTGGATTTTGGTGGATTATATTACTTCGTGCTTATACAAAGTCTACAGGAGACACTTCCTTGGCTGATAGCGATGCTTGTCAAGAGGGTATGCGCTTGATTCTGAATTTATGCCTTTCAGAAGGATTTGACACTTTTCCAACTCTGCTGTGTGCTGATGGGTGCTGCATGATTGATCGCAGAATGGTAAGTACTACTTCTGTTGAAAACTTGATAGCAGAACACTTCATATTAGAGGCATGTATAGTGTTTGTGTCTGTATCAATGTTTTATAGGCTATGGGAACTAGACCATCATAAATACATTGACTAGAAACAAAAAGTAAGGCATTAATTATACAGGCAAAGATTAGTTTACTTTGTTTGGGAAAAAAAAACTTTGTTGATTTATGTTTTAATGAAGAGTTTAACATACAAAAACATTATCAAGGTTTGTTAATTGTTACATTCATTTTTTGACAAACAATTTTCAGGGTCTGTATGGTTATCCAATTGAAATTCAAGCACTGTTCTACATGGCTTTAAAGTGTGCCATGCATTTGCTTAAGCAAGATAAGCAAGGGAATGAGTTTCTAGATCGAATTCTGTTACGCTTGAATGCCTTAAGCTATCATCTGAGAAACTATTTTTGGTTGGATTTAAAGCAACTTAACGATGTATATCGATACAAAACAGAAGAGTACTCACATACTGCAGTAAACAAGTTTAATGTGATGCCTGATTCTCTGCCTGATTGGATTTTTGATTTCATGCCTCATCGTGGTGGTTACTTCATTGGTAATGTGAGTCCTGCTAGGATGGATTTCCGTTGGTTTTGCCTTGGTAATTGCATTGCAATTTTGTCATGTTTGGCTACTCCTGAGCAATCCACTGCAATCATGGATCTCATAGATTCACGCTGGGATGAATTAATCGGTGAGATGCCTGCTAAAATTTGTTATCCTGCACTTGAAAATCATGAGTGGAGGATCATAACAGGCTGTGACCCCAAAAATACTAGATGGAGTTACCATAATGGAGGATCTTGGCCAGTTCTTTTATGGCTTCTCACCGCGGCATCGATAAAGACTGGAAGACAGAAGATTGCAGAACGCGCACTTAAAATTGCTGAGACCAGATTGCTGAAGGACAATTGGCCTGAATATTATGATGGAAAGCTAGGTAGATACATTGGGAAGCAAGCTAGGAAATGCCAAACTTGGTCTGTTGCTGGTTACTTAGTTGCTAAGTTGATGATGGAGGATCCATTACATTTGCATATGGTGGCCTTTGAGGAAGATAAACTCCTAAGTCCTCAACACAGAAGATCAAAATCATGCCCATGGTGATGAGGTAAGTGCAATGGAAAAAGTGCAAGGTGAAACACTGTAAAGAATTATGTACAAGACTTGATTAGTTCAACTTTTTAGAGTATGTTCTCTCTTTGTGAGATGCATTACCCTAATAATTGCTTGTTGCTTTGTGCCAAAGTTTCTTGAAAATTGCATGAATTTCTTAATAGATGATATATACAGCTAGCTAAAAGAGCCTTTGTTATTGTTAGAATTAAGATCATTAAGGCATTAGACAAAATGTATCAATGTAGTTTCTTGATGGTTGGAATCATCACACTTCTGCATAACACCAGTACATATCATTCCTTCATCACTACCATATCTAGTCTAGTCTAAATCCTTTTATGTGAAGTATAATAGCAGTGTTATTTCTTTATAATAATTTTGTCTTCAAATCTATCATTTAATCAATGATGTATTGAAGGGTACATGTCGGTTTCTCAGATATAGAAAGATTTAAATGAAACTGTTTTGGTATAGTACTAGCTCGGTTACAAAATACTCCTACTTCTGCGAAAATCGTTTTATGTTAATACTGATAATTTTATGATTACATAAGTTACACGTAGTGGTTGAATATTAGTTGATAAGCCAAGTGATAGCAAATAACAAACGAGCTTCTGCCAAATAGTTGATAATCCATGAGTATATGTGTGTGTGTTTCACTTTGAAATTTTGACAAGTTATGGTCAAACTAGTTGACAATATTTTTTGACCTAGAGTATCTGTAAATTATTATCAGAACACGATATTTTTTGACCAAGAGCAATATGTATTGAAGTTATGGTTAAACTAGTTGAGATATTTAAAAGTTTTATTTTTGAGGGAGAGATATTTAAAATACTACAATAATAGTATAACCTACTCCATGAAGGTTGATTACCAAACATTTTCTAAAAAAAAGTTTGATTACCAAACACATTTATTTTGGTTCTATGAGATTATCTTCCATAAGTTAGTGGTTTGATCTTGTGCATGTATATCTTTTTTTTAGGGGATTTGTGTATATATCTATACTTATATAAAGATCATATAAAATTTTGGTGTGATTTTTCCTTTTAAATTCTACCATCGATATAAACTATTTTATTTTCCGGTTTTTAGGGGAAGGACCCTATACTTCCGAGTTCATTTAGGGAATGATTCTATAATTTGGAGTTCGGCTGAAAGGTAAGTAAAGTCTAACATAAAAATATTTCAAAAATTGAACTCGAACTCTACCAAACAATTTGTTTTAGGATAGTGTTAAGAGAATGTTAGTCATTCTTTGAAAGAAATATATAAACTTTGTTATTTATTAATTAATTTATTTTTTCCCTAAAATAATAATAATTTATTTTTAGTTAAATTGTGGTTAACAAGTACAGGTCCCCCCCAAAAAAATAATACGGTGCAAGTACGTACTTATGTATTCAATGGGTATAGATTGTTGAGGACAAAATTCTTATTTGATGTTTTAAAGATTACAAACATTTAATACTTGTTTTTTAACTTGTTATCTACTAATGAATTTTGTGAGAAATGTTTCATGAGAATGTTCTTAACAAAGAAAGAAGGTTCTATGCTCACA
>Ga0315914_1000559_pt1 | contig 48381 bp, 19 predicted proteins | sample MpolenodulesMG_FD_203920 | JGI IMG/M metagenome (GOLD analysis project Ga0315914, IMG submission 203920) | Medicago polymorpha root nodule microbial communities from Los Angeles, California, United States - elongated nodules | ecosystem: Host-associated > Plants > Roots > Nodule | place: USA...
TTAATTTTTTACATTGGCCCAAGTCGGGACCGGACAAATTTATTATTTTAGAGAGTTTATTAATTTACCGAGTATTAATTTAAAGAGTTTCTACTGTATTAATTAGGGATATGTTTAGGAAAAAATAATAAATGCATATATTAATTTAAAAACTTATTTATATTTAGGGACAAATGTGTATTCAAAAGGATGTTAATATACAGGAAAAATAAATAAATGCATCTAGTATGTTGGAGTAAGCCTTAGTAGTTAGATTATATTGATTGAATTTATTTTTTAATCATCACACTGATATGTATATTCTTGTAACATGTTTTTAGTATATATACAAAATTACAAAGAAATTAAAAGTAAACATGCCACTAATCTAACCCAAAAGGATTGTCCAAAGTGGAATTGTTTGTTACATGATATAATACATAGATTTTGAATAGTTTGTTTGTTTAATGGTACATTAAGTGTGATTTGATTGTGAAACTTCTATAACCATTAGTGCCTACAAAGTTGCATGTATAAGAATAAATAGATAAGAGAAGAAATAAATAAGTAAAACTCATTATGATTCAATGTGAGCTTTTATGACGCACTAGTGTAAATTAGAGAATGTGGTACACCGTAGGTCGTGGTGCACATAAGCGGTTCTATAGATTGGACTCTTATGTTGAAGTAATTAATCAAGACTCACTTTTCAGAACCCATATCGTAACCTAACGTTTTAAAAGAGTTTCTTAAAGGTTATGATTGTTCAACTAGCATTATTGAAGGAAATTCGCTCTTGTTTTGAAATTTGTTTGCGCGGACTACGAAGAAAAATTGATATTTGAGCATGTTGACGTAAGCCCTAGAGACCAATAGTTTTATGTTAAACTTCTGTAATGTATCATGACTTTTATTATTAAATAAAACGATGTATTCTTCATTAGATTTGATATACGATTAACAAAGTCCCAATAATAGATATTTAATGTAATGGAATATTAAGTGAGACTAAATCGTGAGATTACATTAACATAAAGAGCATTATCCTTAAAAATATCTGTAGTTGAGTTTTAATATGAATTGTGATAGTAATAAAGCGTAGAGATTATTATGTATGTAGACTGATGGGTGACAACCATGTCTCACGAGTCATAGATATGAGATATTAAGTTTATACATATGTATAAATATTAGGAGTAATAATTTTACTGGATTGACTCTTAAGTTTACACATGTATAAACATTGGAGTAATAATGTTATGAAGATGTCATACAATATTCTCATCGTAACAATGATGTATATCACTTTTAAATCTGAAACCACTGTGATCCTTAGATGTGGACTCAAATGATTTATTGTCAATCAAGTGTTATCTGTAATAGGATAACTATAAAGTTGGTTAATGGGTGATGACGAATCATGTTGAGGAACATGAATGTCCTAGATGGGTTTTGCCCCTCCTGCATGACAAAAGAAATATTTTTAAGCCTTTTGATAAAATATGACTGTAAAATTGTGTGGTCAATAACTGTTGAATTAAGTCATTGTGAGATGTTGAACTTATTCGTTACGCGTTATATCTTGGGATCAAAAATTATAAATGGTTAGATATACAAGGGTGACACAATGTATGCCTTGTGTTCAATATAAATATATGGGCAAAGAGACATTCGTTATCAAAGAAGATGTTTCGTCAGATCACATGACATTCTCATCACTTGGGTGACAACAACATATAAGCAAATATTTATTGTTGTTTATAATATTAATATATAATTTAATATTATTACAATCATGACGGGAACATAAATGGTCACACACATATGATAGATAAAATAAAGAAAATAAATAAATAAGGCATATTCATAAATTAAAATTAAAGGGCATGTTCGTAATTAAGTTAATAAAACATAGTACATCATAAGGCACGATACGTTTTTAAGTGGAAAGCAGTACACCATAGGATATGGTGCACACAAGTGACTCTAAATAGAATTCATTTTGCGTATATATTTTGCATGCTTTAAATTATTAGGAAAAAAATATACATGTATGTTGATAGTTGTTTGTACGAGATACAAAAGTCGGTGAGATTGCCTAATTAAATCACTCAAAAGAGGTTAACAGTAATCAAGACAGTATAAAAAATTCAGTTTTTATCAACGTTAAATTCATTTTTTATACCTGTAAGATGTGTAAAGAATAAGTTAAATGATTTTGAAAAGACAACATTCATCAAAACTAATATGGAAAATGCATGTTCAGCCGACGCGGAGTGCATTTCTTATGCCAATGAGATGCGATTGGATAAATGCAATATCTAGTTGCTACCTTTTTAGGGTTTAAATTAACCAAGCTAATTATGACAACATTGAAAGGTTTAGAAGCAACAGTTAATATCAATTCATACGATGAACTAAGTTCAACTTTTTATCCTTATAAATAAATAATAATTTTGTTTTCAGTCCCTTTTAATTTTGTTTTAAATAATATGCTCCAGATATCCTCCATCTATAAATTTGCTCCTTGAAACCAAAAAAGTTAAACATGACACTATATAAAAGGACTAAAAAAAAAGCTGATATATTTACGTGGATCAAAAACTTATTGGACTTAGGTTTGTGATACGTATAAATATTTCATATTTGATTTCCAGTCCCTCAATATAGTGCTACATATGCAACCTTTAACATCGAGGGCAAAATTGGTTGACGAAAACTAATTGAGGGGCCATTAATAGAAGAAAAAAGAAAAAATTACATTTTTAGTCCCTTAATTTAATTTCAGGTAACGGTTTGGTCCTTTATATTTTTTCATTACAATTTTATCCTTTTGGTCAATTTGCATATGATTTGTCAAGCTTCAAATATATGGTTTTCTTTTTATACGGTCTCTCAATCTTCTAATATATGGTTTTTCACATTTACAGAGAAGACAATCATTGTACAAATAAGTTGACACCATTTGGTCTAGGTATCCACCCCAATATTTGGTGGGAAGATATTTCTCAAGAAATTAGAGAAGACCATACTCATAATAGATAATAAATCAGGTCTTCCTTATTTATGTTTTCGCTAACCTTGAGGATTTTGGTTCATGTTCCCCTCCCATTGTATCATATTTTCCTTCTCTTTATAAACATCATTCGAACACTATTATAAACAAAAAAGAGATCTCAAATGTTAGTCACTACTATTGGTAAAAGTTAACTGTTTTTGAATAATAAATAATGGTATTACGAATATACCCGTTATTTGATTTCAAAACAATTAATGTGGTTAGTTGAATGAGTTTTTTCATCAAAATCAACCATGACACTTTAGTAAATTTAACTTGTATTTTGCATGAAATTGGGGAAAATAATTATAATTAACCAACTTTCTTATCATTGTGGAATTAGCTTTTTTTATATATGCCCTTTATTAAGAAAAGTAAAACGATAACAAATATCTATTAAGAAATCATGCATAAAAACACCTTCAAAGTTATATTATCAAACTTTTTTTAAGTAGTAATACCGCTCTCTAAAAATCTAAAATGTGTTATTTTTAATACAAAATTTTCTACTCCTTTCGATTCATTTTATTAAAGATAAATGAATCAATTAAAATTAATGTATTTAGTTTATAATATAGATTAAATACATTCAGTGACAGGACCACATATAACCTTATGTGGGCTTGTGTTCCCCACTAAATTTTGAAGGTGTGTTTTAGTTTTATGCATATTTACATATACACACATATATACACACTAATATATACACATATCATTTATTTATTATGTTTACTCAAAAAAGGTTTTATCAACCTTTCATACAAATGTTATGGAACCTATTAAACAAAAACGTGCTCTGCACATCTTCTTTTATGTTGGCTTCATTTTCCTTAATAATTAATATATGATAATAATCTAATTATATATTATGGAAAAACTTAAGAGGTTTTGAATCAATTTGTCAAAAAAAAAAAGAGGTTTTGAATCAAAAGAGGTTATCAATCTTTCTATTAAAATTACAAAAACAAACTTTATTTTTTATTAGTCATTTTTTATTTTTAAATGTGTTTTTAGTTAATTAATTTAATCTTTAAATATATTTTACACTAATCAATTTGGTCTATACAATGAATAACAAAAGAAACATTTGAAGATGTATTCATAGTTTTGATAAATTTTAAATATTTTAGTGAAAACACATCTCATATTTAGAGACCAAAATGACTACTCCAAATTAGTATCAACCTCTAAACTAGTATTATACATCAACGTCTAAATTGTTTAAGATGATCCTACTACAAAATTAGAACAGAGTTTCCAAATTATTTAAGATGACTCTGCTACAAATTTATATATATATATATTACCCCTACTATCCAAAATTTCTGGCTCCGCCACTGAATACATTAACTTTGATTAATTAAATTATTACAAAATATATATTAACAGAGTGAACCCCCTACTACTAAAACAGATAAACCTTATTCATCAAACAAAAATCCAAACCTTGACGAATGAAATCTCCAAAACGGAAACAATAACCACAACACATTGATCCAAAACCAGTGCATCTCACAATCCAGTTCATATACTAATTGATGACCTTGCGTAAAAAAAAAAAAACTAACGGATTACCTCTACCTTAAGAAAAAAAAGTCCTAAAGAAATCATGGTTTATATATACACGACTCACATTTGCATGACCTTGTGAATGCCGTATTTCTGTAATTGCAGAGAATCTACATCTTTATTAAGTTTAAAACCGAATTAATTCAATAGAAAACCATAAACGGAACTAACCAAAATTAAAATTGTAAAAAATTATATTTAGTTTGGATGTATTCATATCACTTTTTTACTCAACCGCGTGGTTTAGTTCGGTTTGCGGTTTTTATTTTATCAACCGAACTAAACAAAACTAAACCTTATCAACCAAACTAAACTGCGACAAAAGAAAAACACTAATTAAATCTGAAGTTTTTCTATCATGTGCAAATTTAATTTGCACATATTAAGAAATTTAAAATAGAAATTTTGTATCGGAACTTGTACATTTAATATTTAAATATAAAACTTTTGAATAAATAATTGTTGTTTTTCAAGAAAAAGTTACTACTATTAGTTGTTTTAACATATGCAATGTTGCACAAGTCAGATAAACTCTTAAATTTGCCACATAGATTAATATTCATAGAAACTCAATAAAAACTTTTATAAAATGACATATTTTTTCTCCTGCTAAGTTTCTTCTTTGTTTTTTTATTTCAAAAATGTATTTATGTGTTACTTGAACTTTTAAACAATTATAAAATCTTAGTCTTTTGCATTTCTTGCATAATAGAATTACATTTTATCCACGATTTTAATTTGGTCTATGTTGTTTAGTGAAATGAAATGGTAATGTTAGATGAAATTAAAAACATTGTCGGAAACATTGTTGAAAATATGTTGTATTTTAGTTTTTTAACACGATTTTAATGTTAGAAAAAAGGGTTAATTGTTCAAATTGACCCTGTAATATACGCATAGTCTAAAAAGTAACATTGTAAAAATAAAAACACATATTCTAACCTTGTAATTTGATATTCATTCTATGTTGGCTTAATTACACTTTTGACCCCCTAAGTTTACCAAAGTTGTGATTTTGACCCCCTAATAAAAACAACTCTTTTCAGGCCCCTAAGTTTACTTTCTGTTGCAATTTTGACCCAATTCTGACGTGAACACATTTTTGTATTTTTTAGATTTTATAATTAAAAAAATAAAAATAAAATTTTTTTTATTTTTAATTTTTGTAATAAAAAATTTTTGTAATTATTTTTTTTATTTGTAATAAAAAACGAAAACAATTATTTTTTGTAATTAAAAAAACCAAAAAAAATTGTAATTAAAAAACAAAAAATAATTTTTTTATTTTTGTAATTTAAAAAAAACAATTTTTTTAATTACAAAAATATTTTTATTTTTTTTTAAATTAAAAAATATACACACGTGTCTGTTGACTGGGTCAAAATTGGTGTGGGGACCCAAAATTGTAACAGAAAGTAAACTTAGGGGGCCTAGAAAGAGTTGTTTTTTTTAGGGGGGCAAAAGTGTAATTAAGCCTTCTATTTTTGACCGTATAATATACACGAAGTCCAAAAAAGTGACTTGAAAATTGAATTTTTTCATGATTTTTTGCAAAATATTTAGAATGTTACAATACAAGTTTTCACAAAAAAATCATAATTTTCCAACGAGTGACCAATTAATTATGAATTTCTAAAGTACCAAAAATTCAAAAAAGAAAACAACGGAAATTTTGACCTAAAAATCAAATTTTGAGCTGATTGTTCATAGAGACATCTATAAAAATACATAGAAAGAATATGCAAAATTTTATAGATTTTGAATAAGCCTCGATTTATTTTGTTTTTTTTTTAAAACTAAAGCGTGCAAAATTGCAATTTCGTTCCGAGTAAGCATATAGTTACGTGTCAAGTTTTGTTCCCTAATTAATTAGGCATAGTTATAACTCATAAGAATCTTCACCATGGAAGCTTACAGATTTTAAACGAGGATGAATTAATTATAAATTGTCTAAGAAATTCTTAATTTTGAGGAATGAAAATTCACAATTAATCACTGTTTTGTGGAAAAGTTCTATTTTTTTTTTGTTTGTAAAATTGTATTTTAAAGTTCTAAACATGCCCATAAAAAATCATGAAAAAACTCAACCTCTAGATCGCCTTTTTAGACATCACATATATTAGATAGTAAAAAATATGAAGAATTTCAAATTACAAGGTTAGAATATGTGTTTTTATTTTTGCAATATCAATTTTTAGACTATGCGTATATTACATGGTCAATTTGAACAAATAACCCACAAATAAATTGTATTATCTTGCAAAAAAAATGCACGAATCGATCCAACCCAAACTGCATTTGTTTAGTTTGGTTTGGTTCGAATGTTATTTTAAAAGTCAACCAAACAAAACTGCATATAATTTTATCTCATGATTTAGACAATTTTTCACCTCAAAACTGAACCAAATTGCATCACCAACCCCTTACTTGTTAGCATTACACAGCAAAATGGTACTAGCGCCGTAGCGCGTCAAGTCAAATACACACACAACTCTTCACTCAATTATCTATGGCCTCCGGTTTTGAAATTTACTTTTGACATGTTTTTATTACTTTACAGTTTTTTATATAAAAAAATAGGAATAGTGTTTCCTCAACAACAAACACAAAATGACTTCAAAGAAAAAAACAACAAACACAAAGGAGAAAAGAACGGTGGATAGCAATTGTAAATTTGTTTTTCTCCAACCAAATGTTTTGGATTATAAAAATTATACTTTTGGACCACAAATACATTTATTAATTTATTTTTTTGGCTAATTTTTTTTATTACAATTGATTTAATCATGGAAATGTTAAAGAATGTTCTTAGAACATTGGTTAAGAAAAAAAAACTTAGAAATATTGTATTTTTTGTGGTGGTCGGGGTTTATGCATTGTTCTTACCAACTGAATTAAGTTCACGAACAAAAATATTGTATTAGAAAATGGTGAAAATTGATATATTTAACTTTTTAAAAGTTAAACATTTGTTGAAGTCAATGCAAACTTACTATTTTTGGTTTCCTTTTAATTCTTTAACCAACATAACAAATTTATCTCATTTAGTTTTTCTTCTTTGGGGGCAAGGCCTATTTCCCTCTATCTAATTAATTAGAAAATTACTCTTCTCCCATTTAAAATTGTTCATCTCCTTAATTTAGCGTTAATTAATTTAGCATAAGTTAATCTATGCTTGTATTTTTCAGCCGAAGTTAACACACATTGTCACTTTTAAGATCGGTTGAACCGGTTTAAAAAATGATTGAACCAATTTTAAAAGAAGAGCGGTTAATCATAGAACCCTAGTCAAAATATATATTTTTATTGGAAACAACAATTCTTAACTTTTAAAAGTTAAATATTCAGTTTTTCTATACTTTCTAATACATTATTTTTATATTAAATAAAAATTTAGTACCATTAATCTATAAAACACGAATATTTCTTGGATTAGGCGTGTTTCAGTGTCAGACGTGTGTCGCGACACAACACAACACTTGTAATTACACTGAATTATGTGATTTTTTTAAATTATTAGCTATGTCGACGTGTCAGTGTCCGTGTCGTGTTCGATGTCCGTGTCAATATCTGTTCTTCAAGACTACTAATCCATTGGAGTAAGGTTTTGAAGGGCTGGGGAGTGGGGACATGAAGTCTCTGAAAGTTAATGTAGACAAAGAAAACGCTGAGATCCATCCACAATTATCTTCTCAGGTTAAAATATTACGTACTGTAGTAATTGAATTGAATTTAAGAAAGCAAAAGAAAGAAGGAAAAACGGAAAGAAAGAGAGGGATATTATAAAAAAGATAACGATGATAACGGTTGGGTGATGATGTGAGGTTCCTTCCATGTTTGGATGAGTTTGACTGATGACTATTCCAGCCTGTATACCATTTCGTGCGGGGTTAGGATATTTTTTATTTTTGAAAAAGTTTTGGTCGTTCATGGGAGAAATTAATAGAACTAGTATGTTGATGTGGCAGAAAACGACAAGATCGGTCGCCGAATCGGAGCGCGAATCATTATTTCTTTTCTGTCAGTCTAGCCAGCCTGTATTCTTTACCTGCCTGCATGCTTTTATCTCTATCCATCCTTATTAATCCACACACTTGCCTTTCCCTTCCTTCCTCTTATCTTCCTCTATGTTAATATTTACGGAAGTTGTTAAATAATGTATTCGAGACACTAGTTAAGCTATTAAAAATAAAAATAAATTTTAAAAAGTAAAATACATACTTTTTGAAAAAACATTTTATATTATAATTTCTTAATCAATGCTTTGTGTATTGGTTGACATTTTCCTTTCTATAAACTATTATGCTCCATTTTTTTAAACTAAAAAAAGATCTCGTTAACACAAATGTCTGAAGTACTCTTTAAATATTTTAAAATAAATAATTATTTTAAAAAAATTAAATATTTCAATTTTAACTATATTAATTACATACATTTTCATAAACACTTACTACTTATAGTCAAATCTTTAAAAAAAAAAACTGTGGTATTTAAAAATGCTTCAGAAACATTCTTTAACATTTCCCCTGAAAAAAAATACTAATAAGTTGAAGAACTGAAAATTTAGAGTTCAAAAATCAGACTCCAAATTTAAGTTTTTTGATAAATTTAGACTTATGTCTTACAAAGCTAACTCGGTCTATAATGCTTTCAACCCCAATTAAAGTGAGTATTATTAATACAGGCCTTAAAATTTTGCCATTGAATGAACTAACTGTATGTTTGGTTTTGTTTTAGAAAGATTATAATTGATTTTGAAGGTGTAGTATTGATTCTTAATATTTTTTGAGTAAAATTGATTCAACCTCAAGAATTAATTCTAGGGTTAAATCTGTTTTTAATCCTTACATTTTGTGTCCCTTTGAAAAATAGTTCCTATATTTTATTAAATGTTTTTAAAATCCTCACATTTTATCTTCGTTATCAAAATTAGTCCATGCTCTTAATTCTCTAACGGAATGCTGATGTGACAGTTAGTGGGTCCTAAAATGCAAGGACTATTCTTAAAAGTCACGCAAAATGTAGGGACCAAAAAACATATTTAGCGTGCGTTCCTCGACCATATCGTTTCTACTATTGTGTGTGTTTCTTCTTCTTTCGTGAAAGAACCTCTCAATCTCAGGAACGAATTCTTTAAGACTTTTGGTTCTTCGCATTCAAGAATTAGAAAACTGCAAAAGTTGAAAGTAAAAAGAAAAAAAAAATTCTTGAAACTAGAATTTGGAATTGATTTTAGGAAAATGCTAACAAATACCGTTGTAGCACTTGTTTAGAAGTCAAAAGAAAAAACTTTTTCTTAGAAATTGTGTATTCAACTCATTGAAACTTCAAAAAGAAACTTTTTTTTTAATAAAATTTGTAAATCATTTCCTCTATTGAATTTTTAATAAGTACACTTGAAACATTTGTTAACATAACCTCTGATTTTATTATAGAAATTTATATGATTCAAGTCACTTTTGTATAAATACATCTATACACAAATCAAATTATTTTGAACTCACTTTTGATCTGAATCAATTTTACATCATCAATTCATACAAAATCAATTCTCCCACCATTGAACCAAACATATGCTAAATATAAATAAAAGTGGGACGAGGGGTTTTCATGAATATCAAATTATTTTGATCTCACACTTGATCTGAAACAATTTTACATCATCATCAATTCATACAAAATCAATTCTTTCATCATTGAACGAAACATATGCTAGATATAAGTAAAAGTGGGACTAGGGATTTTCATGAATGATATATTAATTAAAGCAATGTATAGGGAAAGGGCAGGAGAGAAAGTTGTCGGGTAGGATGGGGGTATGGTATTCATTATTGAAATGCCAAATATATGATCCCACAGATTCGTATCCAATCTATTTCTGTTACTTGTACCTCCTACCTACTATTAGTGCCAAGCCAACGCCTTCTGTCTCCATGCACTAGGACTAGTATATAAAATACCAATAGTATCATTTTCTTTAATTACAGTATCTTTCTTTACTATTCAGAATGGATACCAGCTATACCATTCATGAACAAATGCTGGTACTAAATTAAATTCAAAAGATACCATATACATTCTGACACAAGAGTTATAAATCAAATTCCTTTAACTTTGGATATGAGATTAAGAAATTAAAGCTTTGTGTCAATATGCAATGCATCCAATAATCCTCCGATTATAAGCATGATTAACAATACGTGTTGTTCCTTACCAAACTAACAACTTTTGTTATCAACATAAAAAAATTAATTTAAAGTAGAATATTATTCTTAAAAAATTCATAACAATAAAAATAATGAACGGTAATGTTATTGAATTTTACTTATGGTTGAGTCTCTAGTCACACAAGTAGTTAGATTTCACAATATAATCGTCACATTCATAATATAGTTAGATTTTTAGATACACAGCACAAGGAGTGGTGTAGAGTCAGTTGTGGACAGCAAAATGAAAGTGATGTGTATAATTGCAGTAACCATCATTTTGAATTGGTACTGTAAGTTGCAGCTGTATTCACTGTGGTAATAATAATGCTAATTGCTAAGCCTTTAATAGATGGGTTTTAGAAGGTTTTCAATCAGCATGGTGTTTTCCAAAACAAGAAAAGAGATACGGAGGATTGTACTTTAGCACTATTGAAATGGTTAGGCAGGGACAGTTGTAATGTTATTATTATGAAATAATGATTTTCACCCCTGTAAAATAAGCTATTTTCGGTTTTCGTCCCTATAAAATTTTCGGTTTGATTTACATTCTTATAAAACTTTTTTTCTTCGGAAAACATCCCTCATCCATCCAACTCATCAAATATGCATATGTGTCGCTAACTTGGTTTTTTTTAATTGCCCACAACATATTTTATTTTTTGAAATATCTGAAAATTAATTTTCAAAAATAAAAAAAAATCAAAAAAATATTCAGATTTTTTCCAAAAAATTAAAATTCGAAAAAAAAATCAAATATTAAAAAATCAGAAAAATAATAAGATTTTTTTTTTGAAATTTTCGGTTTTTTTTCGAAATTCAAATATTAAAAAAATCAGAAAAAATATCCGGTTTATTTTCGAAATTAATTTTTTTTAAAGATTCTGGAGTTTAATTTTCAAAATAAAAAAAGTTAAATTTAGAAAAAACAAATTCGAAATTTTTTAAAAAAAGTCAGATTTCAACATATATTCATTTAAGAATAAAAAAAATTAAAAACTCTGAAAACTAATTTTTGAAAAATATAAAATATCGTAAAAATTAGAAAAAAAAACTCATTTTTTATTTTAAAAAAATTCAGGAAAAATATTTTAAATTTTTCAGAATTTTCAATACTAACAAAATATGATATAAATTTATTATTTTTTTTTTATTTTCAAAGAATTTTTTCCAGAATTCTTTATTGGTTGAAAAAGTTTAAAAAAACAGTTTTTTCGAAGAAAAAAATCTGACCTTTTTTTTAAATTTTGAAAATTAAATTCCAGAATTTTTAATAATCTTCTTAATTTCGAAAAAAACTGAATGTTTTTTCTGATTTTGGAAAAAAAATTAAAATTTTATAAATCAAAAAAATGAATTTTTTATTTTAAAATTTTCGAGAATTTTTTTTGAATATTTTTCTAAATTTTTTAAAAAAAAACCGAATGTTTTTTCTGAATTTTAGAAAGAAAAAAATAATATTTTTTGATTTTATAAATTTTTGGAAAAAAAATCTGAATATATTTCTGATTTTATCTAAGTTTTACTATTTGAAAAAAATATAAAAGTTTTTTCTGATATTTTTAAATTTAGAAAAAAAATTAAGATTTTTAAATTTTTTGGAAAAAATCTGAATATTTTTAAAATTTTCAAAAAAAAATCTTAATGTTTATTTTAAAAAATAAGAAATTTCGAAAATATTTTTTGTAATAAAATAATTCCTGAATTTTTTAATTTTCAAAAATTAATTTCCAAATTTTTTAAATTATTTTTATTTCTAAATTAATATAAATGAATTTATATTATAAATTTTTTTTAAAAAATAGGCACAGATGCCACGTGTACCCTGAAAAGAATAAAAAATAAAAATAATTATGCAATCAACATGCCACATAAGCATATATACACAGTCAGCATGTCATACAGTGTACCATGTCAGCAAATATGTACAGTCATATGGGGGAGAAGTGTTTTCCGGAAGAAAAAAAAAGTTTTACAGGGATGCAAATCAAACCGAAAATTTTATAGGAGCGAAAACCAAAAATGACCTATATTAAAGAGGTGAAAAACACTGTTAACCCTATTATTATTAACCGTATTTCTTTTGACCAATTTTAAGATCACAACTTGATTAAGAGTACAATCAACTTTTTTTTTACCTGTAGAAGTAGAATAAACCAAGAAAAACCCAAAAATATATTCAGCAACCGACATCCATTTACATATTTTTTTCTCTCTTCATATATCTTTGCAAATCCATCCATTCTCATCACCATTTTCTTTGTTCTCAAACCAAACCTATAAAAATCATACAGAATACCAAAAGCAAAACTATGAAAATCATTCAACAAACTAGAGAAACATCAACAAACCCATAAAAAAAATTAGGAACCCGAAAAAATAACATTTAAATATGTAATAAAGTGGAAGTTGCTCATTTATAGGAGCTGGCTTTCCACTTCTTCATTAAATTAGGTTTCTATAACATACCATACGACTTTAAGTATTGTCTGTTCCCACAAATTAACACGAGTTTTTTCAGCGTGTTTTGTTCTCACTTGCACACTTTTCGAAAAGCTTTTCAGAAGGTCACCCATATTAAAATTGTTCCAAGTCAATCACGCTTAATTATATAGTTCTTATGAAATGAACTACCAAAAAGAAGATGCATCTAATTGGTAGTACCAAACAATTCTTATAAGTCTTCCTCCAACCATGCAATATTATACCTACACGATCTCAAGATCCTTCTCATTCCGATGTGGATTCGGTTCGCCTAGAAGCTGCCAGGAGCCGCTCATTGTCATGCATTGTGCACCAACGACCACTTCCCGTCCTCATCGGTCTCGGGAGTTACAAGTTCATAATCGTATTCCTCTTCGGCTCTTCCTAATTTGAAAATTTCCAAATCATAAGGGAGGTTGTTTTTTCTTCTTGTTCCTAATTCACATTTTGGACGGTTTTTATCAAGCAACACATGCGATAACTTCAAACAACAAATCTTGTTGTTGGAGCTTACTTCCAAGTTTAAGAGCACAATAACTTTTGGAGCTTGCAGCAGAAGATACTCAGAAAAAATCACCACTACAATTCTGTATAGCATAACCGGTGAGATTTTAAGTCAAATATATATTCTAATATGTTTCTACTTTTTCCTTTCATTATGAGTGTTCCATGTTGGATTGCTATTTTTGCTCAAAATTTCGGTCGTTCTCTACGGACTATAGGTTATATTGTCGTACACACAATGGCACGAGGTATTTATTTTTGGTAACTTGAGCCTTTTTCAAGCCACCCTGAATTATCATTATATATCTTTTGTGAAACCACATTGAGCCTCCATGCATTAATTTTTTCTTGGTTACTTTTGTTTGTCTTTGAATCTTGTCACAAGTTATGAACCCTAGTGATTATATATGTTTGATTTCCATTTTGGAGTTAGTTAGGTTAGTGAAATACTTATCATAATTTGAAATTAAGTTTGAGGTTGCTCTTTGGAATTAACAACATCTTAAGTTTGGGGCGATGTACTAGTAGAACTTGGTTATCAAAATAAAAAAAATAAAAATGTAGATAAAACATCAAATGTGCGTGTGATGATATATACCTTGACAGTGAGTAACAAATTTAGGGACCAATTTAATTTTTAATGAATAATTCAAAGATCGATTTGACAGCGTAACAATTTGTAATGACTTTCATTTAAAAAAAAATAGTCCAACAAAAAAAATTCAAAATTTTCGATTAAATTTGTTTTTGTATACGTGGAAGCTGATTTTAAACTATACGTTAGCGCTTAACACAACAAGTCAACATCATTAACAATGAGACTTGATGGATGGACTAAATTGATTAAACATTATAAAATTCAAGGATGTTCTATCTATTTTGATTAATTTGATGATGAACTTGATCAACTTATGCAAATTCAAGGACAACAAAACTCATTCACTCCTTAATTCGATGGTTCTCACAGTTTGTCGATCATGGACTAGTACATGAAATTATCCATCCTAAAGTCTAAATGGACTCTTAATAAAATGTATTAGATCATCCATAATGGAATGGACTTCCTTTTAATGACCTAATACCTATGGAGTAAAAAAAAGGTAGTACATATTGGGCAGATGTGCTACACTCTGTACTTTTAATATTACAATGTTAAGCAATGAGATAAAGTTATTAATAAATGATTAACGAGTTCCGTTTAAAAAATTTGTATGAGATTTTTGGTTTGAGAGAGTAAGTGTTTATTAGATACTATTATAAAAAAAAAGTATAAATGAGTGATGTGTACATTTATAAACGAGTGATGTGTATATATAAGATTCATTTAAGTACTAACAAATGAATGTCTCAGTTGTGAATGCTCTTAGAGCATCTTCAATGGATAGTCACTTACTTAACAAGAACCTCAATCTATTAAGTACCCTCATTGAATGAAGAAAAAATTGGGTACTTATTAGTTACCAACAACTATATAAAGACTTTATTTCTCTTTAGCAACTAACGAGTCTTACGCTTAAAATAAAGTATATAAAAGTTGGTCCCATCAAGTTCATGTGATTCTTTCTCTTTTCAATTTCTTTTTAGTTATTTTTTAAATACATATGTTAAAGTACATATAAATAGATTTATATGAGTATTCTTTTTAGTTTACTACCATTGAAATCATGGAGTTCTTATCAAATATTTTTATTTAAAAATTATAACTAAATGACATATAAATATGTTTATTTAAAGATCATTGTTATTGTTATTGTCCTTGTGAGCTTAACTCAGTTGTTATGAATAATACATATATGTAAGATCCATGGTTCAAACTCCGACAATAAAAAATAAAATAAAAACCTTGTTATTATTTTTTTTAAGGGAAAATCCTTGTTATTATTATTATTATTATTTTGTCAAGTAGCCTAGTTGCTAGAGAAATTCACCTTAAAGATGAATAAGTGGGATGTCCGGGGTTCGGACTTCGTCCCCTACACATATTATACATTATCCCTTACCAAATGAGTTTAGCTCACGGCGACTCTTGTTATTATTATTAACTAGGATTGTTGATGGTCCTAAAATTTAGAAGTGTAGAAAAGAAAAAATCCAATCCATTCCCCACGTGGGTGGAGGGTTGATCACGTGATTGGATTTGTAAGTCACACTAAGCGGACACACGTGCTATTTGCTTCCTTTTAAGCGGCAAAGTAAACTTGGTACAACGGCAAAATTACAAAAGTACCCATTGTGACGGTGCATTTTTATGCATTAAAATAAAAAAGTCCACGCAAAGACTCAAAGAGCGTAGAAACTTGAATCTTACGGAGAAAAAAAAAACAGAATAAAATCGTATGATACAGGACAATGAGAAAGTACGGAAGGGTAAATAATTCAACTTCTATTATGGCTTCCAGTTGCAGGTTCCCACTTCCCACCCTGCGTCACGTGTGGCCAACCAATCCAAAATACCTCTCATGTACATCTACTGGTAGAATTTTTGTTTTAATTCATTTTCGTTTAATCCAAAATAGGTTCCCACCCTGCGTAACCTTCCACTCCATTTGACCTAAAAAAAACCATCATTTTGGCGAAAAATGATTTAATAGGCCATTCTAATCATCTGCATATACATTATTTTCGTTTGAACGTAAAGATAATATGGCTCTAAAATATTCCGTATTTGATTTCTAAGCATTTTTGTCTCAATCACGTCATCAACTTTGTATTCGCGACATTTGAATTATATAATCTAAAATTTTAAACAACTCAATTTGGATTATATAATTTGAACCATGTATGTACAATAACAAACTAGTGTTTTGATACTTTTTATCGTTAATAAACATCTCTTTATGGTTGTTTAAGAGATCGAAAGTGCCAAAATAAGGCGAAAGACTTCTATGAAACAAGTGGATATCTATTGATATTTTTATTTCTACTAATTTAAGACAAATAATCTCATCTGAGGTGGCTAAATATATATTATCGGGGGTAGCCAATTACTAAATATACTAACTTTTTAAATAAAAAAATATATTTTTTGGGGTAGCTTTAGCTACCCCATAACAACACAAGGCTTCACCCTTGATTTGAATTGTTTCAGATATGGATGCTCATGTCGATCCCCCCTATGATTTGACACCTCACAATACAAGTCAAATTATGGAACTTCATGTTGATGTTAAGGCAAACGTTGCACCTCAAGTTTTGGATGATTTCGACAATGCAAAACTCAAGGTTCTTCCGCCTCCAATTAATGTTATCGTTGTTTACGTGCAATCGTCATAACTTATATTAAAGGTATATGAGAAGTAAGGGTGTCCAATTTCTCTCGTGTCTGTTCTATGAGATCACTACCATAGAGATGATGCAGCGCCCTAGGAGCCTAGACATATCCATTGGATGGTTAGTTGTAGATGATGTGGTGATAGGTGAAAACCTAGAGAATGACGTAAGTGATAAGAAGGTTGTAGATGATAAGAATGTTGTAAATTGAGTAAAATTTAAAAATGATAGTCTTGAAGTTGAAGATCATGGAAACTAAATACATATTATATATATGAATGCAATATGATCGTCGATTATGGATGTATGATTTTGGACATAGCGAGAATGATAATCGCGGTTCCTCATTGCTAATCAATTTTCCAACACCACTGCTGCATCGTCGTTCCAAATTCCTCCATGCCTGAATCTTCCAAACCTGGACTCACCTAAGTGGACCCCTTCCCCTCCCATATGGACTCACCAGCTTCAATGAGGACCAACACGGTTCCTCTAGGCGAAACCTAAAGTTAGTGCTTCCCACTCTCTCCACCTCTCACTCCCATTCATGTTATTTGCTTTGGTTTTCTCTCAAGCAATTATAAAAGAGTAATAAAATGATTTATAAATTAAGTTCAATCATATCTTTAGGTATTATGATCATATTAAATGGACATATAGCAATCTTTGTAGGCTACAAAATCACTTTTTACTAAACGAAATTTCAGTCATAAATTAGCTTGCTAACAAAACTAAAAGAAGTCTTCGCGAGCTTAACTCCGTTGGTAAGGATAATGCATAAAATATGCAAGATCCGAGGTTCAAACCCAACCACCACAAAAAAAAAAACTAAACTAAAAGAACACGCGATCGTTCTCAAATCTCTACGACATAAGTTTCCATTATCCAATAAATCAGGACATGCATAGTGGATCTTATAATTTTTCGATTCACTCAATATTCTATTTGTCCAAAGTGATTGTTGCGTGAATTCATTTACTTCATTTTTTTTCTCTTCAAATTAATTTCATTTACTTGCATGTCCAAATTTCTTACTAATCAGGACTTGCACTAGATCGTGCTTTAAGACAAAGAACAATTAATCTCTCTTTTCATGTGTACACTTTTTAAAATTAAGTAAGTTGAAATATCGATAGCTATGACACAAGTTCAAATTTCATTAGAAAAAAATACAAAAAGAACGCCCTTCCCCCACGAGTAAGGGCATATGATATTGGTTAAACATTAAAGCATGTATATTGACTTTATTCCCTTTGATTATTGTAATAATCGATGTTTTTGAATAAGTTAGGTAAGATGTGAGTGTTGTTTAGTTTAACACCAATGAATGATACATATAATATATGCAAAAGCAACGGAATAAAAACAAACTAAACAGAAATTTATTATTACTTTTAATTAGTTAATTATTTAATATTGCCAAATTATTAAGCATGGAAAAAGGAACGGTAGTTCGATGGTGTCGTGTTCTAATTTGAAACTGCATTCTCCTAACAGACTGCCACAAAAATTAAGGACATTGGAATCTATCAGATTAATACAAGACACATATGTATAAGGGAGTTTGATTTTGTCCACCCACCCAATCTTTTCTTTCCTCTCCTATCTCTATCTTTATCACTTTTGTCACTATCTTTTCTTTTGTTTTTGATGTTGCTATGAATTTTCCTTTTCTCAACTTCTCCTCGATCATATCCTTTTTGTTTGTTTATTTCTTTGTATTATTATATACATTATTGCTTCTAGTCTTGATTATATTAAGATGTTTAAAAAAAAAATAAGTTTGTATTAAAACTTGTGCATTTAAAAATAAATATGTATCTTTTTAATAGATAATTATTGTTTTTCAATAAAATGTTTACAATCCATTTGGGGTTGGCCTAGTGGTTGGCTTGGAATCTTGGAGTTTGCTCCTCTAAAGGTTTCGAGTTCGATTCCTTCTGGTGTCAATTTCGGTGGGCGGTGAGATTGATCCTTTCGGATTAGTCGATTCTTGGATCAGTTACCGAGTTTTAAAAAAAAATGTTTACACTTTTAGTTGTTTTATAACATGCGCAATATTGTATACGTTAGACAAACTCATATTAAAAATAATCCACTTTATACTTATTAAGAAATGTAGTTATATTTGTGAAGAAAAAAAAAGTTTAGTTAAATTGGATTAATTTTTTTGAATTTTATAAAAAGTATTGGTGGATTAATTTATGAGAATAAAAGAGTCATTGAAACATAAAACTTTATTTTAACACTCACTGAAAAAAAAAACTTGTATCAAAGGATATTTTAAAATAGACATATGATTAAATAGAGTTAAAAGTGTTTTATTATTTACATTTAAGAGCAAAAAATATTAGCACTCTTTGACTTATATTCTAGACCAGAATATATAGTACTACTCGCTGGTTTCAAAATGTAAATAAAACAAAAGGCTTTATTTGGTAGTTCTACATACATAAGATAATTGAAAGAATAGATAATCGTTCTCAAACTTATTTAGGTGTCCAAATTAAATAACACAATATTTTTAAAGTATCAATGAAAAGTTTGTGTAATATCACCCTCTTAAAAAGGTCTAAATGTGGACTCTCACTATTAATTTTTAGTAAAAATTAAGTTTTATAATACTAATAAAAAAAAAGTACAATATTTCTTTAAAATATACTAAAAATTGTAAGGATTCACTTTAGAACTTTTTTTTGAGAAATTCACATTGGATAACTTCTCAAGAAAACAAGTTCAGATATGAAATTAAATGAAAAGAAAAAGTAGTTTTGACGAATAGAATTATTAATTTTGTTAAATTAAGAAAAATAAAGAAGATTAACATTATTTTTAATATGAAAATGTGTAGTTGTGATTTGTGGATGCATCGTTTTCCTAATAAATTGACTCTTGCTATCCTGTTTTTTGTGTGTTGAGAATCTAACCAGAAAAAATGGAAAATATCCCCCCTAACTGTTTAGATTGTGGATTATATAATTAGCACATGCATTAATTTATGTTGTACTTATATCAATCATGCATGCATAGTCCATGCGACTATGACTTAAAAGTGACTAATGTCAAATAAAAATTATACAATGGCAGCTGGAGACAATTGTGGTTCAACTTGTAGACACGTTTTCTTCTTTAGTTTCTTTCTTTGTTATCCATGCTACCTAATAGGTCTTTGAAATATAAATGCAGTACTGTTTTTGTGTCAAAACATGTTTCTTTTCAAAAAGTTAAGAGAAGAGTATCTGGTTGTTAAGTAAGTGCGAATTGCACCTTGTTTTGTTCTATGGGCATATAATTGCTGCATGGTACATGTTTCTTTTCAAAAATTTAATTATTCAATCTTATTACAAACTGTTATTTATAACAAATAGAAGTAATGTAAGAAGACATTTCCCTAATTAAAAGCTGAAAACTCCCAAATTAATTTTATATTTTCACCTCCTTTGGAAGGAACACAGAACAGGAAACATTGACAGAAAAGTATTACAAATTTATTTAAATTGTACGCAGCGTAAAACCACATCTAGAACCTTATACTTTTTCTTTTTTAGGAGGCCAATACAAAATTGAGAGAAATTATTCCTTTTTGCACCCTCTGCCATTTTTTTTTTAAAATCACACCCTTCAAATATACCAATTCAAACAGAGAAAACACCATTTTTTTCGTGTTTTGATAAATAAATAAAAAGACAAATAAAGTGTTTTTCTTGGTCCTATAAATCCAAACAAAAGTAGATTTTAAATATGAATAGTGCTACCCAACACTCTTATTTCAAAATTCTTTTCAATACTCATTTTTTTATTGATTTAAATAATGATGGGTCTCATACTTTTGAAATGGGTTCGACTTAAAGAGAATGGATGTTGAAAAAATAACATCCTAACATTGACGGATCGGAAAAGAAAACTCTCAACAACCATAGGTCAAGCATCCCAACTGTATAATGCTTTCTAATTTTCAACTTTTACTTATTGGACGGTAGGTTTTGGTCGTATGGGCCATGCAGCACACCCTAGTGTTTTTTTGGTAACATGCACACTCTAGTGTGAATGCATACATAAAGTTTCGGCTCTTCTAAATCTTCATGCTTTGTTCTATTTGAATTTTGGAATGTATAGGGCAATTCAAATACTACTTGTTGGTTAGGATGGCTCTATCTCGTTCCTTTAGGGCTCTTCAATGTTTTGAGTTGCCGATAAAACTAGAGTCATGTCATAAGTAACATTGTTTAAAGAATTCATATAAGTCATTAGAGAAATAAATAACATTGTTTACAGAATTCATACAAGTCATTTAGAAAATTAAATAACTAACATTGTTTAAAGAATTCATACTAGTCATTAGAGAAATATTATGGACACTTTTTTTAACATATTCTCTAACAATAATTTTTTTATTGGATAAAATCCATGTGGATAATACATATTGGAAATGAATATCAAGTAAAGTGGTGAGATCCACGTGAATTTCACTCAATAAAAGAGTGAATGTTGAAGAAAATGTTAAAAATGGAGTGTTCATAGTATTTCTTTATTTGAAGAAACTTTGTTTCTCAAGAAACAAATGAAAAAAATAATAGTAATTACACAACTTTCTACGTAAATGTTAACTCTTTTGAATGTTTATACATCATCTAAGTGTGTTTGTTAGCATTTTTCGTAAAATTATTGTTGGGTTTTAGTTATTTTTAAGTGGTCCTGTTCTTATTCATGATTATGACTTTCTAACCGTTAAACTTCTGGTTTCTATTCTTTTCTTTTTCTTCTATGCCCAAGTATGATTGCCCAGCCAGCGGTTACTTGTTCCACCAAGCTTGACCTAGGAAACGTGTATTATTTGGCTCTTTTGTAGTTAATTAACTTGGAGATAAGATCATTGGATTTATAGGGATTGGTTAATGCTAAACATAATTTGACATCTCTCCAACCAACTTCATTATCTTTAAATCTAAAAATGCAATGGTTAACGAGTTAGAATGTGTAGTTTCCGTTGGTCCCAGTCAAATCAGGTATCAAGCATGCAAGTGATGAATAATCAAAAAAGTTGTCTGGTGACTGTATCGTGTCCTATATGCTTCAAAATCCCTTCGAAATCATACGTACACTTCAACTTTTTTGTTTTAACTACATGTACATTAGGAACGGAGTCAAGAATTAAACATAGGAGAATCAAGTTGAAAGTATGATTTAGTGAAAAAATTAACGTTTAAATGCACAATATTTACAAAGATATTTACAAAATTATCAGATATATTCAAAGTTATAAGAAATTTTAAGGATATAAAAAAGATACAAGAGTGTGAGGATGAATTCAGGATGAAATAACCAATAAATCAATTGCAATGCGCTACCATAATTGCAGTCAGTGATTCAATCTTTTAAACGAAATTGCAATGAGGAATCATATATTGGATTATAGTTAAGGATTAATTTGGGTTCTTATATAAATTTCTAACAAAACCTCACTTTTTTATTCCGCTGTTGTTAAAAATTCTAGTTAAGTATTAGTGCATTTAAGCCTAAAAACATGTGTTTAAGACCTAATATTTGAGTCAAAAAAGGACCATTATATAATATCATATAAAGTTTACAATAAATATATATAGACCAAAAATATTTACATACTGGTGTAATTTTTTAAAAAAAATTCAGGGGAACCGTGGCCTCTGCTAGTCTCCTTTTTAGCTCTATTGATGTGCACATATATCTGGTTTGTCAATCTCCTGACATATGAAACCCGTGGGACGTACGGGTAACACTTTATCTGTAATTAAATGTTACAAATATATTTCATTGTTAATCATAATTTTTTATTTTGTTTGTTTTTAAATGTGACACATTGATTTTGCACGGCTTGCGAGATAAATATATATAACAGTCATGTGTTTTCATAAAATATAACAATAACATCAATCGATAATCAATTACCAGACAATCATATTTTTGTTGTTTTAACACCCAAATAATTTTTCTAAAGAAATCAAATCCACATGATATTGATTATATACTATTCTTAAATTTTAATAGCATTAATTGTGTGGAGTATAAAAAAAAATACTATTTTGAGTAGAAAAAAAAAAGAAATGAATAAAAAAAGGAATAAAATGTAATATATGTGTGTGTCTTGTGTCTTTTATATATTCATCACAGACAAATATTCGTCTCATGTTATTTAAGTTGTCCTGATTTATTTTTCTTAATGACTAAAAAGTGTCTTAATTTTATTTTTTTCAAAGACTAAATTGAGTCTCACAAATTTTATTAGGGACTAAAATGAGTCTTCACTCAATAAAACTATTATTTTAAGATGAAAAAAGATATTATTTTGAATAATAACATGGATTCTGACTTTACTGTTTTTTTTTTAACAGAATTCTGAGTTTACTTAAAAAATACATTTCCACAATAAGAAAAGAATACATATTATCATTTTAAAATAAAATGTTTGATAAGAAAAGAATGCATATTATCATTTTAAAATAAAATGCATTTTCTTAAAAAAAAAACATTTTATTATTCTGTGGTGCATTTAAGATCAAGTCAGTCTTTGTAATTGGAAATTATAGAAAGCTATTGAAGTCTAGAAATTTAGCCTTTTTGACTTTACTAAAATAGCCTCATTAAAATATAATTTTATAAAATTATGATTAAAATAAATATGAATGAGGCGGAATTTTTCTAGGAGTTTTTCCTCTTCTTGGCTCGTTATGTTAATCTATAGTAGAAGTAGATAGATGTGATTTTTAGGTATCAAGTATCCCATGACAAGAAGTTGATTATATAGGTTAATCTCTATTAGTATGTAGAGAAACGGATCTAAGAAACTATTAAACAAAAGATAAAAATGTATCATAAATATTACTTTTTCCTTCACGGTCTTTTGTTTTCCATTTTGATTTCTCAAAAAGTTATGTGGCCATTGGGGGACATAGTGCATACACTTTGGAGCGGTTGATGATAATGGATTTGTCACTTATGTTAGTTTAATTTCCGTCTCATATGTTTCTTTGTTTAGCAAGTAGCTTTTGTTGCTTGAATGAGTATTAAACATATTAAAGAATCTATCTAAATTGTAGCATGAATAAGAGTATGGTCACGTTGATCCATAATCTGGTGTGTACTTCTCCGTGGACTAGTTGGTGCGTGAAAGCATTTGTCGAGCTTATGATGACTCTTCTTATCGGGTGAGAACATAGTTGTACGAGAACTGTCTTTGGTTCGACGGTGTCCGTGGAATCATGTTTGTCACGAGTAGTTACATGATTACGTATTGTGTGTGCTCGACATAAAAATGCTTTTAAGTAAGTTTTTGAACAATTGTATTGTATCAGTTCATGTGGTGTCAATGAGCCATTCCCCGCAAATGATCGTGCCATGGCTTCTTTGTGGTATCCGTCCACACAAGTATAATGCAATATTAAATTTGTAACTGCTGTATGGTAAAACAGTATAATATTGTTAATAAATACAAGGAGTTTATTCCCTTTATTATGTGATTGTAGAGCACCTTTGTAGAGTCACTGTTACCTTTCTGTTCTAGCAAACACTAAAAGCTTTGATGATTTCAAAATCAGATATTGCAGGAAAGGAGACTTTGTGCCATAATATTAAAAATTGAAGACGTTCAATGAATGTTTGTATTATTAAATCTTAGCTGGTTTCTTGCAAACCAAATAGCATTCAAAAAGTTGATAACAGCTGACAGAATCACAATCTTGCATTGAGAGGAGCATTGCTTGTTAAAAGTCGCATACATATCATCCAAATAGGCAATAATTGTTGGAATACCTAGCACATTATATAGCCATCTCCAAATATTGACTGCATACAAACATTTAAAATGCAAGTGCTGAGTGGATTCAAGTTGCTTCTAGCACAAGTTACAGACAGAGGGGTACTCAGAGCACTCGTTGAGAGCGTGAAATAAAGTAATTTTCAATATCCTCGGTTCAGCGACGAGCAGAACCGATAATGATGCATGATCGGTGCGATGGAGCAGTTGATAATCTATTGTGTCACAGTCGTGTTTTAGACAATGAAACGTCTAGTATGTCATCTTTTGGCTTGGAGTAGCAACGAGATATGTGTCCAGACTCCAGATTGAACACGTGAATAAGATTAATAACAACGAATGATGACATTTAGCATAAGGAGAGATTTCCGAATGATGCACTTACATGTAGTCTTCAAACATTTCTCATAGTGTGCTTTGGTACAGGCTTTAGACAAGTCCATTGAATTGCTAATTTAAATATGCGATGATTTGTACTCACATAATGTTTTCTTTTTTACCTTTTTGGTAGTATTCTAAATCTAATTTCATATGATTGTATGACCCATTTTGAATGGCGCTGTGACAACTAGATCTGTAAAGACAAAGCGGTATCTGATTTCAAGTTTGTTTAGAAATGTTACCTCAAATTTATGGTGTTGAGATTATTAGACAACGATGGCGATCCCCTTAAATTTTGGCAGAACCATTTTGTTCTCAGTGTTGTTGCATTTAACTGAGCAAAGATAGAGTGCCAAAGAGCTTGCTCTTTATGACGACGGGCCTTTGAGAAGGAGTCCATCTCACGATATTGTCATTGGAAACGGTCAAGATTTCTATAGAACCTGTAAGACTGCAAAGTATTAATCGAATTCAAATTGTTTAAACATGTTACCTCGGATTGACAGCTGCTCGTGCATTCGATTTCAAGAGATATGATTGTATTCACTTAGTGTCAACGCAAATGAGCTCGGGCATCCAAATTGTGAACACATTTTTTAAGAGTTTCCTTGTCTATATGTTTTGGAGCAACATTCAGATATAAAGATCCATTGTAGGAAATATGAAGTGTATTCTCATGCAATGTCTTTAGAGACCAACCATATACAATATGTAGTACAAATATATATGGACGTGAAGTTGAAGTGGTGCATATCACTATTGCATTGTGTTGCATAGTGACCAATCAGTACCCAACCCCAATTACCAGCCACAAAATACAAGTAAATGACCATATTATTTAGTAGTATAAGTTAGCGGAAGAAAAAAAAAATGAAAACGAAAGAGGAATTCTAGATACACGTGTCCGATTTAAAAAATGCTAATCTGTATGAATCAAGCGGTGAGGATTCCTCAAAACAGAATACGCATTTTCACTACCAAATCGGTTCAATCTCAAGATTCTCAACCCATGGATCACCCGAAGAAAGTGGTTGTTTGCGGCGGCGGAGTCATCGGCGTTTGCACCGCTTACTTTCTCGCCAAGAAAGGTGCCTCCGTCACACTCATCGAAAAATCCACCATCGCTTGCGCCGCTTCTGGTAAAGCAGGTGGATTCCTCGCTTTAGATTGGTGTGACGGAGGCCCAATGGAACACCTCGCTCGTGCAAGCTTCAATCTCCACCGTTCACTTTCCCAAGAGCTTAACGGTCCACAATCATACGGTTATCGATCACTCACCGCTCTCAGCCTCACCGTAAACGAAGAATCAAAACGCATTACTTCCTCTTCAGCCACTGCTTCCTCGGCTTTACCGTCTTGGATTGATGGGCCGACCAATGGGCCTAAAACAATTGGAACACATGAAACAACGGCGCAGGTGCACCCGCAACTGTTTACACGGACGCTGATTGAGAACGCGGTGGAGAAGTACGGTGTTGAAGTTGTGATTGGGAAATTGGAGAGGTTGGTGGTGGAAGGAGGAAGAGTTGAATCGGTGGTTCTTGAAGGTGGGGGTGTTGTGCATGCGGATGCGGTGGTTTTAGCATTGGGCCCTTGGTCTAGTAAGTTGGAGTTGTTGGGTTCGAGGTTTAGAGTTTCTGGGCTTAAGGCCCATAGTATTGTTTTGGAGCCCAAAGAAGCTAATGCTATAACGCCACATGCTCTTTTTCTTAGCTACCGTGCTTCCAATCGAAGGACACCTCTTGACCCAGAAGTGTACCCTCGCCCTACAGGTATGCAATGCATGTACCAATCAAATATCTTAGTCACAGGAAAATATTTAGGTATAAAGATAAAAATAAAAATAACATTGTTTTTAAATTTTACTCCAAAAAAAAACATTGTTTTTAAAATTTAACTCTTTAATCTTTTTTATTTAAATTATGTACTTTGGTTTTTAAGTTTTTTTTATCATTTGAATATTTAGAGGAAGTGGCAAGGACCTAGATTGCCCTCCCTAAAAAAAAAAGAAGGACTTAGATTGCCTGCCGTAACTGCATCACGCAGTAGGTGATCTCAGCCGTAGACAAATGATTAAACGGTTTAGATTGATTTGGTTAGTTTTCACACCGTTTGATCTCAGCCACCAATTGGAGATCGAACGGTCGAGATCTGTTACAGCAGGACGCTTTAACAGCACCAAATCCTGTTCCAAGTGGCAATGACCACCTAAAAACTCACACACTAAGGTCCGGGGGTTCAAATATAAATGAAGGTATCTAGCACAACAATATCGACATTGTCATTAAGCTAGGTTTTACAAACAATTTTTGGTTATTTAAGTTAAAATGTTAGAATCTTTTAGCGTTTAAGTTACATCGTATTTTGGACCCCTAAAATTAATTTCATCGACTCAAACGAAAAATTGACATAAACAAACCAAATGGATATAAAAAAAAATTAAGGGATCCCGTATAGGTTTTTTGGTTGATGAACTATGGAACAATGGAAGAGTTTAAAAGAGGAGGTGTCGACTTGATCATCAAAAACTAACATTTGTATATAAAAAAAGAAAAATTTAAGGGGCCTAAAGTGTCTATAAAGATTCATAATGGAAAGAAAAAAGTTAAATTCTACTTAAAAGTTAAAAATGAAATGGTCCAAATGTTGAGAAATGTTGGTTGATTGTGTATTTCTTGGTTCCATAAATCAGATCAAACCATTTCTTTGGACTCTTCAAATTTGAGAAATGTTGATTGATTGTGTATTTCCTTATAGGTCTATGTTTTAGAATATCATTTTCTATTTGATGTCTCGAGTTGTATATTGTTGCCATTGGCATAAAAGTGAAATCTAAAACTAATTAAATCTGAAGATATAACAAAGCCATTAATAGATGCTAATGTTTTTTTCCTTTTTAGGGGAGGTGTATGTGTGTGGGATGTCAAAGGAGGAAGAGGTGCCTGATGATCCAGAGGAGATAAGAGGTAACGAAGAATCAATTGCGATGCTGAAGAGGGTAGCTAAGACCGTTTCAAGCCATCTCGGGGAAGAAGGGGTGAAGGTGGAGCAAGCGTGCTTTTTGCCGTGTACCGATGATGGCGTGCCAATTATAGGAGAGATTCCTGGGGTGAAAGGTTGTTATGTAGCAACGGGACATAGTTGCTGGGGTATTCTCAATGGTCCTGCCACTGGAGCTGCTGTTGCTGAGCTTGTACTTGATGGTCATTCCACCATTGTTGATCTTAAACGGTTTAGTCCTGCGAGATTTGTTGGGCGTACCAAGGCTTAGTCACTCTTGGTAGATGGTCTGGTAGGACTCTTTTCAAGTGTTGCTAGTTTGTTACTTTTTATGATGTATATATAATTGTTGGATTAGCAAAAATAAAGTATAGTAGCTACATTGCCAAGAAAACATTTATAATTTAATGAGTAGTGCCTGTAACTAGTTTGAGAAGTACAGTTCGTAGCGCCTTTTCCATTGTTGACTCAACAATATCAACCATAATCATACTTCATGAACTGGGGATGATTCAGAATGTTTTTATGGCCATGTACATGGGGATATTGCCACGGAAGTGTACTTTTGATTAACTAGGCTACTTACCAAATCAAACTTAGTGTGTGAGTCTTAAATAATTGATTGGATTTGCTTCGACTTTGCAATATTTGTTTTTTTTTTCTTTCTTTCTAAATGGAAGCAAATTAAGTAAGTTCTAGCCAACTTGAGCGGAAGATTGATATTCTTAATTCTATTAATCAAGATAAATATTGGGCTAGTCTCAACTCCTACTACAGAAGAATCAAAATTTGGTTAAATAAAGATTGGCTTATCATAATAGAGTGTGCAGTGTGCTAACTTTTTGGCTTCATGAAAATTAAAAATTGAACCTGGGTTTGTATACGTTTCAGGATCCCCTTGTGGGCTAGATAGTTTTATTAGTAGAGATTTGGTTGGGGCTCTTGTCCCCCATAATCTCTGTATCTTCAGTTTGAGAATTTATATTATCATCCTCCTAGCCTTTCGTGTGCCCTCAAAACTTTTCATGTTATCTCTTTCAGATTAAATAATTCAAAATCAATTTTAGCATTTTTGAAATATATATATAATCCGAAACCCCCAACACTCTAGCAAACAACAGAAAATATATGTATACATATGCAGATTTAACAAATATTCACAAACCAACGAAACATATATAATTATATAAACAAAATCATTATATATGACGAGGTCTATGCTACCCCAATCACCACTTTCAAGATCTATGCTAACATCTTCACTAATTGATAGATCTTAATTACACAATCAAACAAATATTATAGGATAAATTTGTTCTCTTGAAATCATTTTTTATCTTTAGAACAAATTGGATCATTGTTCTTCAAACCATTTTGGTTATAACAAACATGTGTTTATATAACTCTAGAGCAGTCTTTGTTTTGTGAGTTATTTTTGTAAGGGTTGAGTTAGATCTCGATTTAGAGTAGATCTAAGGTGGTGATCAGAGTTTAAGTATAGTGGAGAAATTCGACAAAGCTCCACATAGGAGGTGATGTGCCTACAAATACACTTATGCTCAAGTCAATATTTATTGAGTAGAATGAGTGACTTATCATAATAGAATGTGTACATTTCTTCTAGGGTAAATATTATTTTATAAGTGAGATTTCAGATGATAAATCTCATTGAGGTCGTTGAGAAATTCTTGGTATGATTCACATGTCGCGATGCAATCTAAAGTAACAAAAATGTTGTAGTGAATGGTTTATTGTTGGGAAGGTATGCTAGTATGGTTTGGTGGTATATCATCTTAGCATGTACCTTTTTAAGCAAGGTCCATTATGTATTGAGCCTCATCCCAATTTGTAACAAGTCCAAAACTAGTTTAAAAGACTATTATTTTTCTCATTCTATGTTTTTCGTGCGCCTTATTCGAATTCTAAATATGAAATGTTGTAATGTATTTTGAAGATTTTTATGAAGCGTTTATCTCTTTCGGATTCTATAACTCGAACTACATGGGGCGCGTGAGAAATCAAACAGGATGAGAAAAGAAGGTGTCAGTTTAAAATGATATCAGATTATATCGAAGATTTGTTCGGATATCGTTATAAGGTTATTTGATCATACACATGAAAATAGTTTATTAAGAGTATCACGTTATATAAAATATGACTCGAACAAATTTTTATAAATAATCATAAGTTCTGAATCTACGAGTCTATTTTTTATGCTTTGGAGAATCACTGATCGTATTTCTTAGCTTCTCTCTTTCCTTATGGTTGCTCCATTATCCATTCCCACACCTATATATTCAACCAAATAAACACCTAATATTAAAATTGATGAATCTCACGGTACTGATTAATGAAGCAAAGATACTGTTATCTGTTGGTATTATTCCAATGCTCCACACCACCTCGACCATGTGCTAGCTTCATGTGCAAGCATTTGTGTCGGAATTCTGGGTGTTACATTTAATCATTATTTTTTAATTATTATTACTAGGTCTTTGGTACTACTGATAAACCTTAACGTTACTCACGGTCACATTATACAAGATCACTTTACAGTCTACACCTTATCCCCCATATATATTTTATACATTTATTAGACTTGATCTAAAGTAAAATATGCAAATATTCTCAACTAAGATTATGGTAGCATGTGTGAATCAAGTTGTACAAATCTTGTAGTAAGGATTAGACAAAGCACAAGACAAAATGCCAGTGAGAAACAAACCTGGTATTAAGTAGCAGCCACTTAGGATTTAAATCCAAGTGTCCAATAATATAAATTGTTTAATATTTGTTAGACTTTAGACCAAGTCACGCCATGCCTTCACATCCACGGGTCGACTACGCTTACCAAAGCTCAACTGCTGAAACCACTTCTTTTATATTGCTTCTTAACTTTGTTGACAAGTTTTTCTCATCTTGCTCTCTTCATTGATTTTCGTTCTCGTTGGCCAAGTCCAATTAATTAATATGTACATTTTGACAATTTCTTCCTACTACTCCCTTAAATAGAAGTTCATCATATTAGTTAAATGGCGAGAAATAAAAAATAGATAATATTATTAAATTTGTTGACAATTAACATTGTTTTAGAAGTTTATCCATTAGAAGAGAGATTTGATTTATAGTTTCATCAAAGTATTAATTTAGGAAAATGCTATGTTCAGCGAAAAAAAATTCACGAGTACATCATAATGTGTATTTCAGTTATCTATTATCATTGCTGTCTATGATTTCCACTAATTCCGCATTTTTGGTGTAATACCATTTTAAGTATGAAACAAACTTCATGATGATTTAGCAAGTTTTTCCTTCACGGTAAATAGCATAACTTATTAATTTATAACCTTAAAAAAAGATACATTTTGTAGAAAAAAGATGTAACGTTATTCTTTTTGACGCGCGTGTTTGGTTGTGCGGTGATGATAATTGATTTTGATTAAAAATAATTTTGACTAAAAGTGGCTTTTGTTTAGATCTATCCATGTAAAAGTGAGTTGAATTTTAAATATGCATGTGAGAATCAATTATAGAATCAAAAATACAAATTCTAGCTTCAAATAGAATCAATTTTGGACGCAGAATCAATTCTACTCAACAACCAACAAACATGTCATGTCAGAATCAATTTTACATCTCCAAAATCAATTATGATCCCTCTAGAAGTGGAACCAAAAATGAACTTAAAAGATGTAACATAATTAGAGATGCTTTGATCAATAAATGATTAATATATATGAAAATTTAAATAATTATTTTAAAGATGAACTTCGAAAAATCTTAAAATCTTTATACTTAGGTTAGGGACATAGAGGGTATGTACCTCTTCAAAATGTTTGGTTGCTTATCAACTTAGCAAAATGTCAAGGGACTCAAAAATTCCACAAGTTAACTTATTGAATAAGGAAGGGAGAAGCACGATCCGTTCATTGGGGGAAGCAAATAGATAGGTTGAGTTCAAAGGAATAGCAACTCCGTTCTTTCAATAGTGAAAAATAAAAGACAAAAACAAAGTTATTCATAGCTAAACTCCAATGAGTAAAGTGTTACACTAACTTAATGAATAGTCAAATTTCTTTTTGGCCCTTACTTATTGTACACCAACTTAAAGGCATTGGAGGCAGAATCTTTTCACAAAGTTTGGGATTACATCCCCTACAAAAGGTCTTAATTGAAGGAATTAAGAAATGACATAGACATCACTAAATTCACCATTACTAAAAATGTAAATTGTTTTGTAAAAAAAATGATTACTTGAATGTCCTTTTATTTTTTGGACCAAATTGGAACGTCCTTTTCTATTCCTTTCTAAAAAGTGTTTTCCTTTATTGGTATATACTTTTTTGTAATATTATGGAGCGGGTTGGTGTTAGCATCTACTAGCCTTAATTTATTGTTTTAAATTCTTAATCGGATGTGGTTAGGTTGGGATTTGTCATATAAATTACTATGTCTTTAAATATAGGATCCATTCAAAAAACTTCTTTTATTCTTTTTTTTTATAAGCTTCATTCAACTTTTATTCTTTTTTTATAAGCTTTATTCAACTTTTCAACTGAATTGATTATCTTTTTACCAAAATTATTTAACCTCTTTTTTTTTAGTAAACAATAAGCATTATGGAGTTTTCTTTCAAAAAATAAAATAAAATAAGCATTATGAAGTTTCTACAATACATTGACAAATTAAAAGGGTTTAAGAACAATTGCTTTCTTTTTTTGGCTACAAAGTACAGCTACTTTCTCAATTAATAAATAAATTAATAATCAATTTTGTTAATCAAATAGCTATTTGTAATCTTTTGTAATTTATTTAAGAAATTAATTTTATTATTTATAAGCATGCTATTTTTCTATATCTTTTTCTTAGAAAGTATTCAGTTTCCACTTAGTAATAACAAATTCCGAAAATTGGTCATCGTGCTTAACTCAGTTGATATGAACAATGCATAATATATGTGAGGTTCGAGGTTCAAACCCCGACCACCACAAAAAAAAAAATCCCGAAAATTGTAATGTTATTTAGTTGACAATTTTGATAGATGATATTTAGTTAGTATAATATTTAGATGATATTAAATATTTTTTATTAAATAATAACTCATTTAACTTACCACTACATGTTGAATTGACACATGCATAATTGAAATTCTATAAATATTGTGATAGCTAGGAAAGATAAATTAAGGTAAATATTGAAATGATAAATATTATTATTCAAAAAAAAAAATTGTGATAGCTAGGAAATATAAATTCAAGTTAGCACAATGGTATTATGGTACCCATGAGTTGGTACTATGGTGCCCGTGATTGGGCATGCATCTCTCATCTAATCATTCAATGTCATGTCATATTTTTATATTGATTTATATTAAAATAAATTCAGTTGTCAAACAAATTTTGTCGACGGGGAACTCTGATATCCAACCAAACTTTAAGGTAACTAAGAAATTACCAAAAACTAATTATCTTTTATGAAGTTAAACTTAAAAAACAAGTCAAATTTTTAGTAAATTCAATTTCACTGTCAACATTTTTTATTTTTTATTGTAAACAAGTTTTGTCTCTGCACACTAACTTTTCTGTGCATTTTGTAAGGAGGCAAGCAAACAAGATAATTCATAACATAGCTAGAGCTTCCTTATCTCACCTTAGCCCTCATATTTTATCTAATGTACCGTCTAGTTTGAACACTTTATTATTGAATCGTTGCCTTTGCTAAAAAAAAAAAAAGAGGTAGTTCATATATTCAAAGTGCACTGTGTGGGAGCTTGTCTGTTAACATTGAAGTCACAATCCAAACCGTTGGTTTGGTGCACATTAGATCATCTATCCAACGTTCATAGTGTGACCTTTCTTGGTCATCTTCCCTGAACAGCCATGGCCCGCAACCTTCTCCTTTCTAGTAGCTCTTACCATCTTTATTATTTGGGAAGAGAATGTATGTACTAAAAAATAACAATATACAAGTGCTGTAAGAGCCTTTTTATTACCTTTTATTTATTCTTAGCAAGGTTGTTCTTAATGAAAAGGAATTAAAGCAGCTTTTACTATTAATAGGGCCATAAAGTAAAAGTTAGATAAACTTTAGTCTAGATCATTTTTGCCAAGTTAATTTTTTGTACCATATAAAGCAGGTAACATCAGATCTTTTGAATCTTGAGATTGATTATTCTTTAAAGGGGTGGCATACTTTCTTACCTGTTTGTATTTTTTAAAACAGGAGGTTAGTAAAGCTGCCACCAAATATTTAAATTGCAGGAGCCAATTTAATAATTTAAAATAAATGATAATGTAGGTGATAATGCGATCCCATATGTGATCTAAAATATGAATGAAGTTGGATGTGGAAAATATATGCGGGGGAATGTTATGAATAGGCAATGGGAATAGGTAAGACTAAGCGAGGCTTTGCGAAGATTAGTTTTTTCCGTCAAAAATTTAAATGTTTAAGTATAGTTTGTAAATTGTCATAGACTTATTTTGTAGGGTTTTTTTTTTCTTTTTTTCAAAAGGTTTGAGTCTAACCTTTTGAAAGTTTGATATAGTGTTAGCATGCTTAAAAACAGATTTCATATAAACATATTTAAATAAGTAATAATGTATGTGTTTAAATAAACTAATGAACAAATCACTCAATAAAATTAAACTCTACTTTGATATTTAACGTAACATTTTATAAAATTTGACTAGGGGTGTTCATAGAGGTGGGTCAACCAACAAACTTGACGACCCAAATAAACCCAAACCGCTAATTATCCAAACCCGACCATTTATTGGTATAACCCGACCCAACTCACAAGTCTAGTTCGGGTATTGTGTTTAAGTTTTTTAGCATGTGGACTTGACCGGCTAGTTCGGGTTTAAGTCTAGTTAGGAGTATTATTATTATTATTATTATTTTAAGTCAAAAAACTTACGAAATATTCTATTTTTTATCTGAGCTCAATTTCTATCAATTATGAGGCCAACATAACCCTAATTTCATTTACAATAGATTCACATTCTACATTCCAAACCATATTTTTTTTTATAGAATTTAAAAAATAATAATTTTTCTATCAAAAAAATATTTTATTTCACACCCATAACCCCGCGAACCCAACCCAATCCAACATGTTCATTGTTGGGTTGATTCAATTCGAGTTTGATACTGGAAATGTGGTTTGGGGGATGAACCTGACCCGTTGAAAGTTGAATTGGTTGGGGTAATGGATTTGACCAAACTCGATCCAATCCAACTTATGTACACCCTTAAATTTGACTACATACGACATCATCTTTCATTTCTAGTTTATAATAATATATTTAAATATGAAAAAAGTTAATGTGCGTTAATAAGGTTTAAATTATTGATAGAAGTTAACACAATTTTAAATTTAAGCCAAAGTACAAAATTAATATAATAATAATAGTTATAAAAATATTATTCATATTTATTTAAGTAGGCCAGCCTCGTAGACCTCAAAAGTTTTTTTTTTACAGCTTGTAGCCTGGTCTTTTTAGCTAAATAAACTTATGAAGAAGTCTTATTCTTCTCCATTTTAAAAAGGAAAATACTAACAAGTGACCTTAAGACATTGTTTAAACAATCAAAAGTAGTAACTTTTACACATAAAATTGTGTAATTATGATTTTTATATGTATTTGACTTGGACTTTCAAAACAATTTTTTTTTGTATAGGTTCCTTAAACAATACCCTTATGACACTTGTTAGAATCACCCTTTAAAAAAAGGTATGGTCTGACCTGACTTGTTGCAGGTTTCTGTAGGTCGATCTTGTCTATTCTCACCCCTAGTTATGAGTATGTGTAATTAGATCAAGCCAAAGCTTTGTAAATTATAAACCTGACTTAATATTAAAATTCAAGGCCTAAATTTAGGTTCTTTACCTGTCATAAACTTATTTTTAAGTATAAGTATTTATTTACAGAAAGTCTGATATGGTTTGTCAGCTCATTTAAAAGCTATTTCAAATTAACTCTTTAAATAAGTAAACTAATATATCTTAAAATAATAACAAATTAAAACATCAATGAGACCGTGCTCCGTTTTTATATTTAACATAATATTTTAGAGAATATAATTTATTAAGATAGCATATTTTAATTCTAATTAAAAATAATACATTTGAATATGACGAAAAACTCAATGCAGCCTATATGTTGAATTAATTACCGAAAGAGTTCGTAAATTTATAATTTAATACAAATACGATCTAATACAATAATAAATAATAATAATAATAATAATAATAATAATAATAATAATAATAATAAAAGTATTATTTTTCCTTAAAAAATAAAAGTAGTATTTATATTTATTTAAGTAGGTTTATCTGATGGGCCTAAAATACTTTTTTATAGCTTGTAATTTAACAATTTTTTTCTGGTGACCATAGTTAAACATTTTTAGCTCATTAAATAAGCCTTGACTTTCTATATCTTAAAAGAAATGAACAAACTTGCTCAAGTTTGAAACAGAACTGCTATGCACTATGAAGCGAAAATGTTTTATCAAAATTTATAAGATTTTTTCTGGATTACCTTTGAAGAATTGTGGGTAATTTATCCACCAACTAATGAAAATGAGTAATTTATTGATGGGGTCAAGATAGTTTATGGATACACCTAAAAAGGTGAATGTTCATTGGTTGAGGTAAATTACCGATCATTCTTCTATGAGTACTCTAGTTGTCACCAATTTAGAATGGTATCACCTTGCAACTAATCTTAGAGAAATGACACTTTGAAATTAATTTTTTTTTACAATCCTTTGAAATTAATTGTTTGATATCAATTAGAATGTCTTTTGATTTTCATGAGTGTTTTCAAAATGTGTTTAAATTGTAAAAATATAAAAAGTAAAAGATATTGGAAAAAATTTAAGTTCCATATTAGATAAATAATACTCTTCATAAGAGTTTATAAAGAAGAGGTTATCCTTAATTTATGAACCGGTTTTCTAAGGATGAGTTAAGTCCTAAATTTCAACCCTTTTTCTTTTTGAAAGATGTTCAAACAACAGAATTCATAATCTAACATGGCAAATCTACTGCATGTCGTGTGTTTTTGAAAAAGTGTAAACAGACAGAAATAAGGGTCTGGTTGGCTTTTGTCCACCGTCAAATATAAAGGACACAAATTATTTTGCACAGAACCATATCATAGAACTATAAAATTGTTTTTGGGCAATTTCATTACTGTTACGGTTTATATAGTTCATCGTTAACTATAAGAAAAAAACAAGATATGCCACGTTAATTAGATTCGTACAACGTATTTATTGTCTCCCTTGCAGAGTGATGGGTCCATATCTTCTCGCGGCAATGAAATTCAATGTGAGTTGGTCCTTAACTTGTTTGTTCACACATAAATTTCATCCAAATGCTAGTGAACACTAGTAAAATTGGAAATGGTGTACATTTAATTTAGTTAGATAAGATATTTTTCTTTCTTTCTGTAATTAATTAAACCAATAATGACGTTATGACGGGATAGCATTGTTCAATTTTGGGACCCTCTTCAATAATGGTGGTACTACTTACCACTACTATTATATCTTTTCCAATCAGAAATTATTTGTACAAAGAAAAATAAACAGTGATTTTTTCTGTTTCTAAATTCACATGTTCCTAATTCTCCGTTCTTTCGAATTTGTAAAAGGTGAAAATTAAGTGTATCCAATTAGTGAAGGGGTAGATAGATTTGCGTAGAATTTTATTAATTTTGATCCATTCATAGGAAATAAAGTACAAGAAAACAAATGATACAGCCAGCCATGAGTCACGACTATTGTCTATAACAACGTAGTACGTTTGTCCATTTATTTACATAAAATAAAGTAGTCAATATTTTATGTATACGTAACAGGCTTTTGAGAGTAACAGAAATAAAAAAGAAATAAAAGTCCAAGACATGATTATATTGACAGGGTTATAATTGAAGGACTCGTGAAGTCAATAACTAAAGAGATTGCACATTTACAACTCTACCTGCGTGTCAAGTAGTAGTGGAGAAAGATACTATACCGTTATTATTACTCGCATAACTTTACAAGTAGTTGTTACATCAAGATGGATCTTAGAATACTAGTATAAAAACATGATCAATTCTTTACAACTAGTTGATACATCAAATAACCTAATGGCTAGAATTCACTTTATAAAGTAAATAAGTGAAATGTTTGGAGTTCGAACTCCGATTTCCCTACATATAATAATGCATTATCCTACTAACCGAGCTATGTTCACGGGACAAAAACATGATCAATTCTATGATGAATAAATGAGACGAGTTTTACATCATACATGAATTAATTTTTATTATTAGATTAATACAAGACAATTTTATTTGTGCATGTTATATAAAACTTAAAAACATTCCTAAAGATCAGTAAGGCAAGGGTTTTATACCGCCTCTTCATTCAAAATATTATTTTATGAACACATATGTTTTTATTTATGGTAGGATATTTCATTATTTGGACAACTATTTTGACATAATTAAAAATAGATAAAACTATGTATTTATCAACGCCAAAATCAAAATAATAGAGAGGTGGAGGAAAAGCACAATAAACACTTACTATCCTAAATAATTATAATAGAGGTATATGTTATTTAAACAATTATTTTGAAATAAATTATGAGATAACTAAAGATATATATAAAATAATGTATTTATTGACACAATAAAAGTATGACAGAGTTTGTAAAAAAAAATTATGGGAAAGAGTTATTCTAAAGATTGTTAAAAAATAGTTGAACAAATACTATTTTAGGTTAAATATGTTTTTGGTCCCTATAAATATACCAACTTTTTATTTTAGTCCCTCTAAAATTTTCCTTCAACTTTTAGTCCCTATAAAATTTTCAATCACTACTTTTGGTTCCTATTTTTAATTTAATTTTTGCATTTTTTTAATGAAATTGTGCAAAAATGTGTAAAATATTTTTAAAAAAATTCCCAAAAAAAATAGATTTTTTTAACAAAACACAAATTAAATATGAATTTTTAACTTTAAAACATAAAAAAATTCATATTAAATTCATGTTTTGTTAAAAAATTCTAACTTTTTTTGGGAGAGATTCTTATTATATTATGAATTTTTCTGCAAAATTTTATTTAAAAATATGAATTCTACATATAAGTTTACTTTAAAGGATGGACCAAAAGTGAAAATGGAAAAAATTTTAGGAACTGAAAGTTGAAGAAATTTTTTAAAAGGTCTAAAACAAAAAATTGACATATTTATAGGGACCAAAAACATATTTAACCCTACAGCTTTTCAAAACAATTGTTATCTCTTATCAAGTGTGAGCTTGCTATAGGAATACTCTCTATCAAGTAACAGTTTGTTTTTCCTACTTACACTTGTACTATTTTTTACTCACAAGAAGCTATTCATTTATAGTCAAACTACTGACTCTCATACCTTCCTCGGCAAAAGAGGAGCCTACCATCAAGAGACATCCACATTAGACTAACAACCAAACATGTAACTTGAAAATGTATATTTGGTACATTATTGTAATTGTGTGACACAATTATCAATCTCAATCGTTCAATCTTAAATAAAAAGTTAAAAATTGTTTAAATTAATTTTTTTATTTTATACTATGAGTCACCCCTATCAAATTAACGATCCAGATCGTTTATTGTGTGCCATTACAAGGCAATCAGGGTCCATGACTTGGACAATACACATTCACCAAAAACATTAAAAAAAATAGATATATTCTCACATCTATATTTATATTCAAGCCAACACTTCTTATTTAATATTGAGTAGTACCCTTGATAGATAGAATGCAACAACAACTGAATCAGAAACTATACAGTGAGTTATGAGAATGCCATTAAACTATTTAGAGCTCAACCATAAATTGTAGCAGCGTAGGTCCATAGAGAGAGAGCATATTTGCAACAAGAGGTTTGAGTTTTGTTGAGCTGTAAATGTCCTTCTTCTACAACCTTTTAATATCAACACTCATATAGTAATAGTAGTATAGTTTTATTTTCTATTTTCATTTTCACATTCATTCATCAACAATATAATTCCTTCCACATGGACCTCTGTCCTATCGCATTAAATCCCCGTTACCTCTTTCCCCCTTCTTTCTCTCTCCGTTCTCTCTTCAAACAATGTTCAAAAACCACTCTCTAGTCAAATTTCTAAAACCATGAAATTGAAAACACTTTCTCTTCTTCTCACACTCCTATCTTTAACCCTAACCCTAAACCAATGTTTTTCACTTACTAACGACGGTGTTTTGTTACTTTCTTTCAAATATGCTGTTCTTAACGACCCTTTATTAGTGCTCTCAAATTGGAATTACAGCGACCAAACACCATGTTCATGGAACGGTGTTTCTTGTTCCATAATAACACCAAACACAAGAAATGATACACCTTTTCGTGTTACTGGTTTATCACTACCGAATTCTCAACTTGTTAGTTCAATTCCTTCTGATCTTGGTACCATTGAACACCTTCAAATTCTTGATCTTTCTAACAATTCCATTAATGGGTCTCTTTCTTCGAACTTTTTTCAACCAAATTCTGAGCTTCGTTTTCTAAATTTTTCGAACAATTTGTTAACTGGGGAAGTTCCAGAGTCATTAACAGAGCTTAGAAATCTTCAGTTTCTTAACTTTTCCGACAATGCTTTCACCGGAAAATTACCCAACAATCTTTCCAACATGCAAAACTTAACTGTAGCTTCGTTTAAGAACAATTACTTCACTGGTTTTCTACCTAAAGATTTGCGAAATTTACAAGTTTTGGATCTGTCTTCAAATTTGTTGAACGGGTCATTAACTCAAGATTTTGGTGGTGATTCCTTGCGTTACTTGAATGTTTCTTACAACAGATTTTCCGGTAAAATTCCACCGGAATTCGCCGAGAAAATTCCGAGTAACGCAACTGTTGATCTATCTTTCAACAATCTCACTGGTGAAATACCAGAGTCCCCTGTTTTGTTGAACCAAGAAACAAAAGTGTTTTCTGGTAATAGTGATCTATGTGGTGAACCAATGAAAAATCCTTGTTCTATTCCTTCTTCACCTTCTTCTGATCCACAAGGTTCTTCTCCAACTTCTCCTCCTGCAATAGCTGCAATGCCGAAGACTTTTGATAATGATTCTCCTCAATCACAAAAAACAGAGTCTTCAGAGAAGAAACAGAGTGGTTTGAGAAAAGGAACTATTATAGGAATTGTTATTGGTGATTTCGTTGGAATTGGAATCTTGGCTATGGTTTTTGTTTACGTTTACAAGTTGAAAAGGAAAAAAGATGCGGAAAATGCAATAAAAGATGAAGCTGCTACTGCAAGAAGTGAGAATTCTTCATCAACCTTAGAGACAAAAGGGTTTACAAGTTGGTCTTGTTTGAGAAAAAGAACAGAAGATGAAGAATCTTCGGAGACACAAAGTTCTTCAGAAAGTGACGTGGAAACATCGCAAAAAAATGTTGATGGTGTTGAGAATCAAAAGCAAGGTGAGAACAAAACTGGTTCTGGTACGGGCACTCTGGTTATAGTTGATGGTGAAAGAGAGCTTGAAGTAGAAACACTTTTGAAAGCTTCTGCTTATATTTTAGGAGCTACTGGTTCAAGTATAATGTATAAAGCTGTTCTTGAAGATGGAACTTCTTTAGCAGTTCGTAGAATTGGTGAAAATGGTGTTGAAAGGTTCAAGGATTTTGAGAATCAAGTTCGGGTTATAGCTAAATTAGTTCATCCAAATTTAGTTAGGGTTCGTGGTTTTTACTGGGGACATGATGAAAAACTCATTATCTATGATTTTGTTCCTAATGGTTGTCTTGCCAACGTTCGTTACAGTAAGTATTTTCTTTAACTTTGGTAAACATTTAATTTTTACTGTTTTTTGTGCATGTTAGCATATTGAATTTGTTTTTACTAAAATGCACTAGGGTTATAGGATATGATATTGTTATGAGTCATGACGTTGATGGGGAAGTAGGTGCAACGGAACCCTTTACTTTAATGAACCATAGTCAACCATGTTGAGACTTTATTCATTTTGATTTTTTGATTTTTTTTATATGATGTTGAGACTTTATTGCCAAGGGTCGTTCCATGGCTTTCTGATAACGATACGCGTGACCATAATTGGAAACATTTACATGCCTATTGTTTCTTGTCTTTGTGACTCTCTTATCATTATCAAATCCAAGTGCAAATTGGAAAAATAGGACCATTTTCCTTTTATTTCATGTGGACACATCATTCATGTGCTTCTATTATTCGTGGTTCTCATAATTTAGCACATAATTGGAAACATTACATGCCTCTTTCTTGTTTTTGTCAATTGTCACTCTCAAGGCTCTCTTTGACAAGGGTAGTTTTTAAGCTTATAGCAAATAATCCAATTAATAGCATACAAGCTTATATGACAAAAATAGATTTTGATAATTTTTTCTCATGCATTTCTTTTAATACTAGATTATATAGTTTTATCGATTATGTCATTTCATATTTATCAATTAGTTCAACCATTAACTTTAACAAACACGACAAATTTAACGTGCTGATTTATCTACTATAATTTATTGGCTGTGAACTATGAACTTTTTTTTTACCAACCAAATCCCAAATTCATAGGTGCAACTAAAAACATAGGACCATTTTGTAGTACAGTATGTTAAGTATTATGTGGACATTCACGTGCTTCAATTATTTGTGTTTCTCATAATTAATCACAAAATAGTTGTTCTTTTCTTTTCATCTTTGTGTTTCATTATGCAGAGGATTTTTTCATTTCATTCACCGACTATTGTCTTGCTTTGTTTTGATGAAAAAGTACATTTATGTGTGCTTGGAATGAATTTCAGGGAAAGTGGGGTCCTCACCTAGCCACTTACCGTGGGAAATACGGCTCAAGATAGCAAAAGGTGTGGCACGTGGGCTTACTTATCTCCACGAGAAGAAGCACGTGCATGGAAACTTGAAGCCTACCAATATTCTATTGGGCAATGATATGGAGCCCAAAATTGGAGACTTTGGGCTTGAAAGAATTGTAACAGGTGACACAAGTTATAGCAAAGCAGGAGGTTCAGCACGTATTTTTGGAAGTAAAAGATCATCAGCCTCACGTGATAGTTTTCAAGATGTTACATGTGGGCCTAGCCCAAGCCCAAGCCCAAGTTCCATAGGTGGTGTGTCCCCTTATCATGCTCCTGAATCACTTAGGAATTTGAAACCTCACCCAAAATGGGACGTTTACTCTTTTGGGGTCATGTTTCTTGAACTATTAACGGGAAAGATAGTGGTTTTGGATGATATGGGCCAAGGCCCAGCGGTTTTGGTTGAGGACAAGAATCGGGCCTTGAGGATGGTTGACGTGGCGATCCGTGCTGACATGGAAGGTAAGGAGGATGCCTTGTTGGCTTATTTTAAGTTAGGGTATAGTTGTGTGACTAATGTACCTCAAAAAAGGCCACAAATGAAAGAGGTGTTACAAGTACTTGAAAAAACACCATCTACGATTTCTTCATCGTATTATTATAGCCATTGAAACATGATGTTCCATATTTGTTTTGTAGAAAAAGAAAAATCAGTGTATGTAGTTATGATAAACTAATAGGTTTTTGTGTTTGAGTTCAGTGTTGTGTGTATTGTAATTGTTGGAAGTCCATTGACTATATCTCTGTCAATTCATTTACTAATTTTCACCAAACACATTCTATCTCCACTCCTTTTTTACTTCCTTGTGCAATATAAGCTCAACATTTACCAACCATCTTATTTTGGTTTCTTTTACTCTTAGTAATGAAATCACTTTATTTGATTATTTATTTTCTTATCAATGATCCTGAAACCAAAATTTTGCTTATATAATATCAAACTGCTAACTATAGCTTTTGAAATGATATCTTACACATGCCAAATCATTCAAATACTAAAATTATGATGCATCTGAGCTAAGTATAAGATGTTGAATGATGTCATCTAAGCCATGATTGAATAAGTTTAAGTTATATATGTGTCTAAGAGATGCCAAGAAGTTATGCATCATAGGAGTATAGCAAAACTAATCAGATAATATATAATAATATTGGAATATTAATATACCAAAGATATTGTCATACACACACATCATATAATACTGGAATATTGACAATTCATACTCAATGATATGATCATACACACGGCATAATGCTACCCTCCCATTCTTCAAACAGACCAAGAGTTACAGGAAAACAACTATAGTTAGGTAAGGAAAAGTCAAGGAGAATAAAGGTAACTATGACTAGATTTAAATAATTATTAGAAATCGTATAAAAATAAATCAAAATATGAAATCTAAATGAAAATTTTTATGTTCTCATTTCTTGTAATTTTTTATAGACTAAATTGCCTATTTTCTTTTTGGTTTCCATAGGTATCCTCCACTTGAGGTAATTCTGTTTGAGGTAATTCGTAATTGGGAGACTCAATTCACATTGGTCCTATATTTCTTTTATAGACCAAATTTCATATATCTATTTAAAGGGAAACCAATTTCCTGTAGCTCATATTAGCATAATTGTTCCAAGTGTATTTTTGTGGATTACTCTAGCTGCCAATCAAATAAGATTAGAAATTATTGCTTGTTACGTAAAGGAGCAATGAATATAATTAGCTTCAACTGCAGTTGCCTTAATCGCAAAGTTATCAAAAACTTCGATATCAAAGTTTAGATCGCAAATTTTTAAAACTATTTTGTTAATTTAAATGATTATGAAGCACGTATAATTAATTTAGTAAACAAAACGGACACTCCTTTTAGAGTTCTTTATAAATGGCATACTTTACCATCTTTAAAAAAAAAAATTGGCATACTTTACCATATATGTTGAAACATGATGCAGTACAGAAACTGTTTGGTACATAACTGTCAGCTTCACTGTCTCGTATAGGGCAGTATAAGACAACACACAACTTGTAACCTATGGACCTTATCATAAATAAAAACGATGTTATGTATTTGTTGCGAAATATATATTTGACGATTGGTGATATTTAGCGTACACAAATAAACAAATTTATGTAGTGTTTGATTTCTTATCGGTAGCTTGGTACTTGCAGATACGTGTTAAAGAATCGCTCCCTTTAGGCTCCTCCATATTATGGAAGTACGGATTTATCTCAAGATATTTTTGAAACAGATTCTTGGATTGTTGTCATTAGAAGATTGATCTGGCATTTTAACCTCTCTTCGAATCTCTTCACGGCCTCTTTCAATTTTTAGTTTGGAACACCTTAGTTTCGCAATATTGTTTTTTATGACTTCCTTAACCGATGCCCTCGGGACACCGGTTAGTATAACTCTTCTTTTAATTTTGTTAGAGCATCTCTTGATTCGACCTTTCAATGAAAACGTTATTTATATAATTCAAAAGGTCTAGTTAATAATATGTGCATTAGATTGTAACTATAGGAGATTGAATGGAATTCCTATAGCCAGACAAAGGATGGTGAGTGATGTCGGCACTTCGCATGTGGATGAAATATAGCCTGCGTGTGTGTGGTCGTCAAAGCTATGATTGAATAAGTTAAAACAATAATGTATAAGCAAGATATGACATATGTTGAATACGGTCATCAAACCAATGATTGAATAATAAGTTAGAACAGCAATGTATCAAAACAAAAGCAATTATTAACGTATCATATCATATTATATTATATCATGCAAAGACTTGTATAACACCAAATAGTTGATGTATCAGAATCAACAACTTAACAAGTCCAGCAACAAACTTATTATAAGGTCACAAACAACTTAGAAGGATTTAAAAAATCTTTTGACAAATAGTTATAAAGCTTGTTTTAAGTGAAAATAAGTGAATGTTAGAATTAAAAGGGAATATTTTAAAGCTTGTTCTAAGTGTAAGAATGACATCACTTTGAAAAATTATAAATAAGTTAAGAAAGAGATCAAGGTGGTGGGGAACAAATTAAAGCAAGAACTCAAGTTTTTAACTAGGGATAAAATCCCTAGGCCCTAAAGAGGGGAAAAAAGCTATATGTAGACTTACTAAGTGACCAGAAAATTAAATTAAGACAGGAGACTTAGGTCAAGTGAAATGTATTGAAGATGAAGAACGTAAAGTTTTGGTTTAGTAAAAAGATTTAAAGGATAGGTGGAAAAAGTATTTCCACAACTTATTTTATAACAGTTATGATATATGGTTCTTGTTTGTACTCTTTTTCCTCCTTTGCGGGTATAGTGCACCTTGTACTAACCTTGCTTAATAATATTTGCCATTTTAAAAAAAAAAAATAACGGTTATGAGATCTTACTTGACACTAACAGACTAGATATATGTTAGATTTTTAAAAATAAACAAAAAGAAAAGAAAAAACTATGGTTATAAAGAGAGGTGTGTGTGTGTGTGACAATCAGTGCATTTGATGCAGACACACTCAAATAGACCTAAGATGCACAATGGATATGGGCCAACCTAGCAAAGAAAAAGGGGACTATTATTTTTCCACCCTACTCATTTATCGTGCGTTCAATTTTTTTTATGAAAATGTCCATGTGATTTTTGGATTTTATAATTCGAATTGAGTTTTTCTTTTGTTATGGGGGTGGAAAAATGAGTTTTTAACCAATTAGGATTTTATAATCCAAAAACCTGAAGAAAAAAAATAGGGTGTGTTCCTTATATTTTTTTCAAATTATAGAATTCGAACACCCTGTAAACACTCTTATTCAAGGAAGAAACAGTTCATATAATATAATCTGAACTGTATCGGCACAAATTCTGAACAAGTTTGTAATATGGATAGTTATTTTAAGTACCATACTAATCTTCCTAACTCTCATCATTCTGTTTTAGGTCACCGTTAATTGTTCCTAATCAAAAATACGGTTTTTCGGGCAATCTGATCGGATTGCTCTAAAACTTGGCCAAAAAATCAAAAAATAAACAAATAAATAAATAAAGGAACAACACTCCCTTAAAAGGGACTTCTTACGGGACTCCGCCCCTCAAAATCCAAAATTCCATCGTTTAGACCCATTTTCATTTTTTATTTTATTTTTCATATTTTCATAAAAATTTGCATTAGTTTTATTTGATTTTTTACAATTTTTTGGTGGTATTTTTATATTTATTTTATTTTATTTGACATGTATTATATTTTTTTACTTTTTTTTTTTGTTTTTAAAAGCGAAATTCGCAACTGTTGAAATGGGAGAGATTCTGGTTGCTGCTAACATAAGCATGGATTATATAATTCTAACACATTCAAATTGTGTCCGGATTATATAATCCGAAACCTCATGGACATTTTTGTAAAAAAGAAAATAATAAGGCGTGTGAGAAGGTGACAGGGTGAGAAAAGTAATAGTTGGAGAAAAGCATATTGAAAGGGTTAGGCCCAATCCAAGACAGCTGAAGAGGGCTTGAAGACCCCGAAGTGGATCAGTTAAAGGAAAATAGGTTGATCATAAAGTCTCAAACATAAATGATATTCACACACATTTAACATAAATACGGCACACCATATTTTATTGTTGACGCCTTACTGTTGGTGAGGCCTAAGTTACTCCTTGAGAAATTGAGGGTAATTTAGCCTTAATGACAAGTATGATTCGATTATAAAATCAAGGAGATAGAGATCACATATTGAATTAATGAGATGAAGATGTTTGAGATATGAAAGTGGTAGTTGGCTGCAAGAAAAAACCATTTTGGTGAGACCTACATCATCCCTTGATGAATTGGGGGTAATTTATCCCTAATAACAAAACATGATTCGATTATGAAACAAGAAGATGAAGATCACATGTTAAATGAATGAGATGAAGAAATTTGATGTTTTTGAGATGAAAATGGTAACTGATTGTAAGGATAAAGATGAAGAAAAAGATATTTTTATTTGATAGGGGTAAATTACCTTCAATTCATTAAGAGGTAATGTAAAAAAAAAAAAAAAAACTCTTACTACATGTTTAATACAGTTTAAATATGCGATTAATAACATGGGAATTTCTACGGTACACCCGCAAATTACGGTGTACCGGTACTCTCGCTTACAATTTTTATAAATTAACTATCATTTTTATGAATAAAATAGGTGTTTGTTGACATATATATTTTAGAAAATATCATTTTATAAGAAAA
>Ga0315914_1000560_pt1 | contig 48335 bp, 21 predicted proteins | sample MpolenodulesMG_FD_203920 | JGI IMG/M metagenome (GOLD analysis project Ga0315914, IMG submission 203920) | Medicago polymorpha root nodule microbial communities from Los Angeles, California, United States - elongated nodules | ecosystem: Host-associated > Plants > Roots > Nodule | place: USA...
GGCGAGTAAACATGTGGTTCTGCCTATTTTTGCCTTGTTGCACTTTGTTGCTTGTTTTCCATCTTTGCCCAGTGTCTTGAGTCATTTTCCTGCACAATTAGGTCAAGTAAGATAGATAAAGCGTGAAATGGATAAAATTCAATTAACTCTCGGCTTTTTCCTTGATAACTTGCAAAACAAGTTACAAAAAGTGCCATAAATCTTCAACAGAATTACTACTTCTTGGCACTTATCAGTTATCCCTTTTTTCCCTATCTATTGCAAGATAGGTAGGAGTCATTATTGGTTGTCTTCTTCTAGTTTCCCTAGTGGAAGACTTCATCTTAAGTTGAGTTTCCTCTACCACAACTTCACATTAGAAACCCTTGGATGACTCAACTTCCAAAAATGTACATCCATTATATCTTTTGCCTTGTAATCTGCAAAATTCATTCAATTGTTATGAAAAAAACACTGAACCATTGTCAGTTTTCAGGATTTCCAGTATATTTCCATCACTTATCAAACCTTGCTCAGCTATTCCAACTAACTCATTCACTAAAATACATCAAACCAAATTTAAATATCACATATTTACCATGAGAGTCTTGAATAACTACCAATGCATGACCAATAATAGTATAGCCATATAACATGTATAAAAGCACACATTTTGGTGCATCTACTTATTATATATGCATCATGCAAAATTTTCATTGCTCTGTGTTCAATACTAATGTTGTAGATAACCCAACAAACAAGCTTATTGATAACACTTTTTTCCTAAATTAAGGAACATACCTCACATCTTACAAAACTAACTAATGATAGTCAAATATCATAAGACGGACCGAACCCATACCTTGAACCTTACAAGTGTTGTAGTCTACTCTAAAAATATGAGCATAGCCTTCAACCACCAGCCTCGCTGTGTGCTTGTTGATGGAGCCATCAGCATTTAGCTTGGTTCGAAACACCCACTTCACACCAATGATTTTTCTGTCTTAAGGTCTATCGACAAGTTGCCATGTATTATTTTTCTCTATCATGTGCAGCTCCTCCTTCATTGCAACCATCCATTTTTTTTATCAAGTTTTGCTTCATTAAAATCAGTAGGATCACAAACAGCAATGTTGCATCTTTGATAAACATCAGAGAGTAATCTAGTACCTCTGATTGGAATGTCATCCACCATCTCATTTTTCCAATCGTCTTCACTAGTCTTCCTCTCAACATTTTTAATCTGAGTTGAAGCTTGATTTGCAACTTTTAAAGTATCCCAGACCCATTCTTCATTTTCCACAAAGTGCACGTCTCTGCTTATGACAATATTTCCCGTTTCTGGTTGAAAAACTTTGTAAGCTTTGGATATTGTGCTATAACTGATGAAGATGCCTTGTACTGCCTTCTTGTCAAGCTTATCACGCTTAACATGAGGAACATAGGTGAAGCACAAACAACCAATTACTTTAAGAAAGTTTAAATAAGGTTTGTATCCATACCAAGCTTCAAATGGTGTATGATTCTTCACTACTGTTGTGGGAAGCCTGTTTTGAAGAAAAACTTATGTATTTGTCGCTTCAGCCCAGAACTTTTTTAGTAAGTTCTTCTCATGCAACATGCATCTTGTCATCTCCATTATGTATCTATTTCTTCTTTCACTAACTCCATTTTGATGTGGAGTGTAGGGAGCGGTAAGTTGGTGTTTTATACCTGCTTCTTCACAAAATGAATTAAATTCTCCAGATGTGTATTCTTTTCCATTATCAGACCTTAGAACTTGAATGTTGCAACCACTTTTGTTTTCCACTAGTTTAATTTCTTAAACTTCAAAAACACTCCAGCAACTTCTAACTTGAATTTTAAGGAAAAAATATCCAGCAAAATCTTGTAAAATCATCAATGAACACAATATAGTAAAGGCTACCGTTGAGAGACGACGTTCTTTGTGGTCCACATAAATCAGTATGAATTAACTGAAGCTTTTGTGTTGCTCTCCAAGCTGATTTTGGAAATGATTGTATGTGTTGCTTTCCATATTGACATGCTTGGCAGTGAGGAAGAGTGTCTTCTAACATAGGTAAATCCCTCACTAATTTCTTTGTTTAAAGCAGCAGTAATCCTTGATGGTGATAATGACCAAGCCTCTTGTGCCATATCTCTGTGACACTTTCTTTGACAGTAAATGCAGTTTGCTTCTCCTCTAATGGATAAAGTGTGAAGCTTTTTCCCCTCATCTTGACCTTGAACATCTCTTGGCCAGAAGCATCTTTTATCAGGCAGTGTTTGTCTTCAAAGTGTACCTTGAAGCCTTTCTCTATCAATTGACTGACACTTAACAAATTTTGGTCAATTTCTGGAACATAGAGAACATCAGAGATAAGTTTTGTACCTGAACAACTTAAAATTGCAATGGTGCCTTTTCCCTTTACAATTGTATTTTGTCCATTGCCAATTCTGACTTTTGAGGTCTCTGAACTCCTTAATTCCTTGAACAGCTCCTTGTCATATGTCATATGTTTAGTGCGGCCGCTATCAATTAACCAACTGTCACTTGAATCACTGCCTGAAAAGAAAGCAACAACAAATAGTCGGTCCTCCTCATCCTCCTCCTCTTGATCAGCAACTTGAGCATCTGCTTCTCGCTCCTTAATCTTAGTTCTGCAAATTACAGCTTCATTACCAAGTTGGTTACACTTGCTGCATTTTGCATCAGGTCGCCTCCAACATCTAAAAAGAGGATGACCCATTTTGCTACAGTGTTGGCATGGAGGATAATTACCCTTCGAACTCACGAACTTGTTCTTATTGTTGCTCGTTGTAGCATCACCACTTGCACTAAAATTCTTCTTGTTCTTTTTCTTCCACATTTTATCTTTGTCTTGATACTTGACTGAAAATGCTCCTTCAACAACTCATTTTTGTCTCATGGCCCTTTGTTGCTCTTGTGCTTGTAGGGCATGAATGACTTCTGCCAAAGTGATCTTACAAAGATCCTTTGTGTTCTCCAAAGAGGCTAGAGATGCCTCATACCTTTCAGGAACTGTAACCAAGATTTTTTCTACAATTCTAGAATCAGCAAATCCAGTGTCGAGCGTCTAACCTTGTATGCAATGAAAGCAATTTGTTAGAGTATTCTTTAATTGTCTCTGACTCCTTCATTTTCTGCAACTCAAACTCTCATCATATTCAACACTTGCATGCTTCGAATTCTCTCATCCCCTGCATATTCTTCCTTCAAATAGTCCTAAATTGCTTTTGGTGTTTTGAGGGTCATGATTCTAGTGAAAACTGTTTCTGAAACACCAGCAAAAAGACATGATTTTGCCTTTGCCTTCTTTGCTTTTTTCTCCTTGTGAAACTTCAACTGAGCCATAGTTGGATTATTTGGCAGCGGAGGAACTTCATAATCCTCTTCTATGGCTGCCCAAACGTCCAAAGCTTCTAGGTAGGCCTCCATTTTGACAGCTCAAATGTCATAGTTGTTCCCATCAAAGAGAGGAGGGACAACTTTTGAAAAACCTGACTCATCATCCATTTCACAGGTCCCTCAAGAAGAGAGATCTAGATACCAATTTGTTGTTATTTTGTAAAGTTGCAGAGGAAAAGATTAAAGGTAGTTGCTAGAACAAGTGGAAGAAGAGTTTATTTTTCATTCAATTCAAACGTACAAATAGAAAGTACATAATAGAAAATAACTGCCCACTGATATCATGTTCCTATAAGTTAGGCCACGATAGAATACTAGAAAAAACTGATTGCTGAAAACTAGGAGGAAAAAAAACTGAACTAGAAACTAGGAAACATATTTAAAATATTCAAAACAGAAGTAAAATGAACTCTGCAAATGTGGCAGCAGTTCTAAACACAATAGTTAACAGTTATGATACCCCACGATGGGTATCACTTGTTGTGAATTTGAACCCCTGTGCAAAACCAACAAGACAATATGTGGAACAAATAACAATGTAAACCAACAACCAAACTTCCAAGCAACAATATTCACCAAGAACAAATCTAGCAACCTAAGTGTATATCAAATCCACATTCAAAACATAGAACAAGGATAGAGAGAGTAGAAGAACAAAAACACCACTATTGTTCATCTAATTTAGCCTAAATTGACCTACATATAGAGAAAAGTGCAGGTACCTAATCCGCTATGAATGAATCTTTTACAAAAGATACAAAGAAGTTACAAAAAATTACCTTGTGTTCCTTCTCTCAACTGACAAGAAGGTCTCTCAAGAAGACAAGAGAGAAATCTTGAATCCTTCCTCTAATGAAATCTCTCTACCCAATGTGTTTTTTAACCCTAATTTCTCACCCAAAATATCTCAAATTTTAGCCCTTAAGTTTTTCTAAAAGTTCACTCTTTTGGTGATTCCAAACAATGAGGTAAAAAGTCTATTTATATGAAATTTATAAATAAACTAAAATACACCTATTTGTAAGTCAATTTTTCATCAGAGTCTCGACCTCCATGATTTCATACCTCAATAGGTATCTTGTCTAACCAATATATCCTTCCATTATACATCATTTTCGGTGTTTCATTTACCTCGTGTTGATTCTTGAACCTGACGATCGAAGGTATAATTTTGGGAATCCTCTCTAATATCTAGCATGTTAGCGTTCAGAAGGATCACATATCTTTCATTAAATAAGTTATAGAAATAATTCTTCCATCCACCATTTATATCATTTTTCTGAACCAAAATTTTGTCGTCTTCATCCTTTATACACTTCAATATGTCCATGTATTTTGTGTTGGAAGATCCTTTGTTTCACCCTCTAAATGTCACCACTTGATTTGTGGCACCCTATTGTAGCTTCCCTTTTCTCTCCTCCTTACATCCATTACTAATAGTCCATGTTGAGTAGGATACATGCTAATTTGCTCTCAAACTTTATTGTGATGTGCTCTTCTGACCCGAGGTGCCTAAGCACTACTATCTTTAAAGTTCTCTCATCCCACTATAAATTTTAGGGCTATGATATGATCTCATATCCTTTTTACATCCATAATATCCTTTTTTTTCATTTCTTATCAACAATAATGCATATACAATTTATCAACCTAACTTTGCTAGTGTACTAAAGCTTAAAATCTGAACTATCTAATTCTTTCACATTTTCACACAACCACTTAGTTTCTTATAGCACATGAAATTGATCCTCCCACTAATCAAAGTGTTCATTATTTCCAAAGATTTTTCTATAAGTGTGCCTATATTTCATGTTCCAAAACAAATCATACTCTCATGAACTAATTTTTTACCCACACCTGTTCACAAAGATGTGAGAACTCTTGAGTATTTTTCACGGCATCCAGGTGGCAATGCAATGACCCATGCTCATTAATTTGACATTGTACTCGAGCTATACAATGTGGTACTTCCGATCAATGACCTAGCATTCATATTATATTGTATTTGATCCATGTCATAGAAAGTCAACTTACATTGGTTGTCGACTACCTAACACAACCCTCTCCTTTTATTCGGGCTTTCGACCAGCTATGTATAGCAAGGCTAACAGAAAGTTACCATTCATGAACTTTTCATTCCTTCTGCTACACATCTGCCTTAACTCCACACCTATATGATAGAGGATGTTAGTACAATTGATACTATTATTAACTTCTCTAGTTGGAAGATAGAGTTTTGGATCGTGCAAATATTGTCCTTTTTTATATCCCATTATCTTTAGGACGAATATTGGTAAATTGACGTAAATGTGCATAAGCTAATTAATTTTCACAAGCTTATACACAAAGCTTAATGAAATAATTATGCCTGCTCTAATATTTTGGTTTATAAGATAGGTCATGATCATTTTTTATGGTTTGCCAAAGACTTCCTTAGAACTTAGATGCTTATTTCATAAGTTCTACAAATCTTAAAGTACATTGCTTCCTTCAAAAAAAAATCTAAAAGCACATTGCTTAAATAGTTGTATTGTATTACTACGTGCTAGTTTTGGCAAAGAGAAGCAGCAAGCTTGAGGCAACAATTGCAGCACTTGAATGATAGCCAAAGGTAATATATTAAACAGAATTGCATTAAATGAACATAAGAGATATTCCTATAACATATATACTTGTCAGCAATAAACAAATTTAACACAAGAAAGGATTCCACACCTCATTTTTTGGTAAATTCAGGCAATTGATGGGCCAAGAACTATCTGGTTTGGATTTAAATGAGCTGCAGCATCTAGAAAGTCAATTGGAAATGAGTTTGAAAAGCATTCGCACGAGAAAGGTATTTGTTGGAATTCAAGTGTGAATGTTTAATCTCACATCGATTAGGAATGAACTAATTGAATGATATATAATAGAGGTGACCTTAAGATATAGTGTCAGTTTTTCAGTGGTTCTGGTATTTAGTCTTATATAACACGATCATTTACTCACCTGCAGGGTTATACTTTTAGTGATGAGATCAATGAATTACTCAAAAAGGTTGCAGAAATCACACTCAGTTAGTTTCTTTTGATGATTTAAAGGTTTCCCAGCAAAGTTCTTACCAATTTTCCGCTGATGTCATTGTAGGGAAGCCTTAGTAGTCAAGAAAATGAAGATCTTCATAAGAAGATAGACCTCATTGGTGAGAAAAATGCAGAACTAGAGAAGGTAAACAACATCAAGGAAAACACATTCTATAATTTAACAATATGTCATTGATCATACTCATGGTTCATAAATGCTTAAAAGTATGCATGTGTGACAAAATCATCATGCATATAAAATTTATAAATTGTTCCAACCTCGAGTACAAGGCAACACTTTTCTGAGGTATTTTCTGTATTGAGTAATTTATGTGAAGACTCACGATTTTTTCATGAGAAAGCACCTCAATAGAGAATGGATGTTTATGAACTACCATTAACCTCGATTCTCAAATAATATAAGACTTTTTGGTATGCCTCCAAATAAACAAAAAAGACTACGCACACAAACACGGTATAGGGGTATATGACGGCTGCTCTATTGATTTATTTATAAGCTTAAGGCTTCAAGTTTACTTTAATTAGCAAGAACTAAATAAAGATTTGGATACTAGGTCATTGGAGCAAGGCGTAGGGAATATGCAACATCCAATGCTTCACACAGTACTATCAGCTATGGATATGATATGCATGATGAGCCAATCAGTCTTCAGCTAAGGCCGCCACAACCGCAACAGTGAACCAAATCTGGGGTATTCCCTCAAATTGAGGATGTAAAAACTAAAACATTAGAACTATAAATATGTTCTTTTTAATTTCTTTATTACTACGAACTAATCAGCTATAAAGTCTGCATTGCTAGATGACCACAGCTGCAGATATACTCAATTTGGCTTATCGTGTCTCATAAACTGTCAACAGCTTAAATTTGTGGCCAAAATCCAAGCTTTCAACAACTTGTCTCCATAAACTTTACGGTTACAATAAAATGTAAGGATTGCCTACCTCTGTATTGTAAATTTGTAATATCATAGTTGTGTTGTGCATGGTGTGGTTTTGTGATTTCTTATTCTTATGATTGATTGAACGGATGACATACTAAGCATGCACTCCATAATTAATTCCTAGAGGTAAGAAGGAAAAAAAATTATTTTAAACTGTTCAAACTACATATTGATAAGAAAAAATATTAGAAGATGACAATTTGAAAATAAGGGACAACATGATAAACATTAAAATGAAAATTTCATAGACAGACTCATATAAAATAAGGCTGCAAAGTTTTTACATTTCAATGACTTAGGTGATTGATGTTATCCTAATTTTAGCCACACAAAAATAAACAGAAGTCCAAAATTAATTTCAAAATCCAAGACTGGGTGTCCTTGTCAAAAAAAAAAAAAGAGTGAATGGAGGTAGGGAATAATAATTTCAAAAATTTGATTTATTCGAATTTTTTGTTCAGCCTCTTTTGCATTTTCTGATAATTTCTCAATTTTTTCCCTGTACTACTCAAATCAAATCTGTTAAAATACACTACTAGAAGTGTTTCCGGTAACATAAGGGCATATTGAGAAATTATCCCTTCTTTTTTTTTTTTTTTTGTAAACCACTTGTGTTTGGTTCAAATATATTGAACTGGAAAAATTAAATCCAATAACTCAAGCCAACCCGACTAAATATTGTGAATAATTTTTCTTAAGAGATGCAAATACATTTTCAGGAACGAAGACATGCAATTGCAAATGAGTTATTAAATCCAACACAAAAATGAAGCCTCCTTGATTTAATTTAGGATCTGAGTCCTTTAAAATGTCATTTTAAAGTGTAAAGTGCACAATATCAAGTGTCAATTAACAAATTCAATAAATGTAGATATTATAGATACGTGTTAATAAATCATGAGTTTGTTACGATAATAATCCTTGATTTTCTCACTGTACAGTTTACTCGAAACACAAACCAACTCAAGAAATTGTCTTTTAATCTGACAAATGACCTCATTACAGTCAGTCACGCTCCAAATAACCTGAGAAATGTCTAACTCTCCTTGCCCACTTCCCTCTAAATAACCTCCCAAATTGAATGCAGTGGGCAGCACTCAGCTTCATTAGGAAACACACCATCAGACTCAAGCCACGCGACTACACACAACCAAACATTACAAGCAAAAGGGCAACTACAGAACAAATGGTTAACGTGCCCCCGAGGCACAAAACAGAAAGCAGAGCTCAACTGGTGTTCATCTTGCAAAACACCCCTAGACATCAACTCTTGAGTTGGTAATTTGTTTTAATTAAACAGCATATAAAAGTACTAACCTTTGATGGTTTAAAGCACTTCTGGATCCAACATAAAATATCCCTATATCCCTTAGATCGGTGTGTAAGATATGTGTAGACTCGTCAATATTAAGGAATTATACTACCACCTATATCAATTTAGAAACGTACATTGCAAAGATGCAATTTGGACTCGTTAACTCATCATAAGCAATGTCGTATCAACAAAGTGAAATATACTCTTTAGCTTGGGGGGCTAATTCTATTCTATGGTGTACAAATGAGACAAGCCATACATCATGCACAAGTTAATTTCTACCATTGGAACTTTCACCATTTGATCAAATGAGATAAGATGGAACTTACTATCCAATGGTGAAAAATAAAGTTGTGCATGATGCAAAACTATTTTACTTGTACGCATAAGCCAGCCTAATTCAAGTTATATGTTAAAGAAAGCCTTGAATTATCATGATCAAAAAACAAATTTATTGCACAAAACCAAAAGTCATTGATAAACTAGGTCCGGTAACAACTGGATGATTCATTAAAGCTCCCAACAACTAAAGAAATCTGTTCCCACAGAGACGAGCAAGCATACAACTGTAAGAGTATAGGATTTGGTCATTACAATTTAGTATCACATACATACTCTGAGATGGTAGCTAAATAAGCATAACAATTTGGCTTTCAAATTGGAGACCATCAGCTAGATGAAGAGGTCATGTGATAGACCAAATGATTGTCAAATCAAACATGTTTTTGTAAGTCAGCCTAACTGATTTTTTCAGCCACTAATCTTAAAAGAAAAGTTCACAAAGAAGGCATTGTAACTTGTAAGGCGGTATGAGAACTCTTCACTATCCGTTATCTAGAAGTGGACAGTTGGAGTTAGATCAGTGCTTCTCCACCTTATCTTCAATTGATGATTTGTCATCCTAAAGGCAGAAAAAGTAACACTTTTAATTGTCACTGTAAAATCAATCATATAAAAAAAGGGTACAAGTTATAAAAAAGCAAAAGAACAATAACTGAGTAAATTGCAAACAAGGACTCCTATAACTATCTAGCATGCTCTCTCATTCTGAAATATCACAAAAATGGAAATCTCCACACGAAAACAACAAATGACACCCAAAAGTTGAGTAACAGAAACTCAAAGGGGGGTCCATCAAAATGCATGGGAGGGATGTTACCTTTTCAGCGTGGCAGAGAAGAAGATTTGGAAGTGCAGCAGTGGCAGGCGCAGTGGCAGAAGTAGACTCAGCAGCCGAAGCAGGTGCTGCAGTGGCAGGCGCGGCAAACTGTGAGCGGTAGCTGATAAAATTTGCGCCCTTTATAGATTCTACAACCTGTTTAGTAACAACCAATCACAAACTCTTGTTATGTTGTTTCATTTAAAATTATCTAAGCTCAGGTTCTCAAAAAAAAAAAATTACCACACTCAGCTCCCTTATGGTTTTTAAATAACTACCTGCTTAATATTAAAATCACTCGTGTACTTTGTTGTGATGTTAATTTCCACCGAGGGTGAGTTTTGTCGCAAGAAGTCAACTATTCCATCAGGTATGGGAGGCGGTTTCAAACCTGCTTTAAACGCCCTTTTTAACTTAGCAACTTCTTTACGTGACTTGGCAGCAGCTTTCTTTAACATGGCATTTTTCACCATGTAGGGTAATCCGAATTCGGCTTCAAGTGGTTCCAATTTTATTTCCATCGACTTCAAGTTACACAAAGAATGGATCTTAACCTCTAATAAATCAGGAACTAAGGAGAGAATCTAAACAATGAAGAACGAGAGTGAAATAGGATCAGTGATGAAAATCAATTAATTTTAAACAAAATTTTGAAATAACAAAAAGAATCTTAACAAGAAAGTATCATTAAAGCCTCAAAATAAGTCAAGGTACCTGAAGAGTAGTTGAAGAGACTGTCATTGATTTTACATTGGCAAGGTCTAGCAGCCAGCTCAATAGAACCATAGGAAGATTCTCCCAATTTGAATACATTTGTGCGGCAATATTTACTTGTTTAACAGAAGAAAGACCACTGCCGCATATTTTGTGTGTAGGCATACCGGTAATAGTAAAGGTACAGAGACTAGGAGCAGATAACTCAATTTGGGCATAATTAGAGAAATTATGATGCATAGCTAAATTGGCAAGTGTCTCACTTGATATCTTGAGGATTTGTGCATCCTTAACTGTACAACAAGAAATGACCAAGCTATTCAACCTGTTAAAGGCTGAAAAGGGCTCAGCACAACCGCTTTCACCGCCGCAAAAGGCGATGCATATAAGTTCCAAGCTGGTCAATGCTGGCAAATTCAAAGATTTTGGAAATAATGTTTGTCCAATATTATGACGACCTCTAGAGGCAACATCAAGCTTAAGAGATGTAAGAGCCCGGCATGAAGAAACACAGCTCATAATGAGACTAGTATCACCATTAACAGTAATACCTAGTTCCTTGAGGTGGGTCTTATGGGAGTAAACATAGTTTAAAATCTTTTTAAGGAGCTGAGGCTCAATATCACCATGACGGTCAAGATGAAGTGCGTGCAGTGCAGTTGAAGTATCACGAAGAGTCAAAATCTTAGACACAAACATTGCAAATTGCTTAACAGTGGAAAATCTTGATGCATACAACGCAAGAGTTTGAATACGTTTCCAGAGATGTTCCCATCTCTTGGACAAAACACAAGTTCTTACAACATGTTTGGTATTCAAAAATGACAAAATGTGAAGGATTACACCGTCGGGTAAGTCACTCAGTCTGTCTTCATTATTTTCATTCTCACATTGCCTTCTTCTCTTCATCTTTTCTAGGATCGTGCTTTGTTCGAGATAATCAGACGTGGTCCTGGTTCTCTATTCATTATGTAGTGATAGTAATACAACGGAAACAGAAGAAAATGAGAAAATATAAAGCGAGATTTCAAAGCAAAGTTATGTTTGAAATAAATTAAAGTAAACTGTTCCTGTAACAAAATAATTGCTAAAACAACTATATGAGAGTGGGAGTAATGAAATATAACAATTTGGGGGAGAAAACCTAGAAAGAATGATTTACGGGTGAAACTGACATTATTATATTATATTTTGTAGTTTGAATTAAAATAAAAATTTGTTAACATTTTCAGTAATTTAAGTTTATTAGTATACATTAATTTTTTTTCATATTTAAATGTATTATTATAAAGTAGAATTAAAATATGATACAATAAATAGTGAAATTCCTTAAAAACTCATGTTGATTATCAAAAGAGAGTTTAATCTAATTGATATATTAGTTTGTTAGTCCATTTAAATTTAAATCACAAATGTTCATATGAAATAGGCTTTTAAACAGGCTAGCAGGTCGTATCAGGCTTTCGCAAGGCCAGACTCAAGCCGAAAAAGTAAGTATATGATAGGCCGCAGGTCAGGCTTAGGCCTTCAAAAAATTTGGCAGGCCTTGCAAAGCCTAGCTCAGCCTAGCCTATTCTCATCCCTAGGAGTCGGCTTTTGTTATATTTTGTTATTATTATTATTTTCTTTTTTATATAATATATTTTTTTTAGAAAAAATTGTAAAATTATTTATGAATCTTTGAAATTTTAAATAATTTGATTGTTGTGGTTTTCTATTTTTATTTTTTTTTCCTAAACTCACACAATTAAATGTGGAGAAGTGGAGTGTCTGGGGTTCGAACTCCAGCCCCTGCATAAATTATGCAATGTCCCTACCAACTGAATTAAGCTCACGGTGGCAATTGTGTTTTTCTATTTATTGTTTACAAAAACTTGAATGTAAAATTTTACTTAAAAGGTATAATTAGATATTAATTTAAAAAAAATGAGACACGGAAAATAAATTATCACAATCTCAAGGGAAAATTGCCACTATTATACAATTTAGCTATTTTAGGTTATCATCTCGTGTACGTGTAGGTAGTTTGGCGGGTAAGCTAAATGACGATGAAGGAGATTCAAGAAAGAGGTTCATTCCTTAAAATCAAACATCTCTGCCTCCCCCTTTAACAATTTTTATTTTGACGCTAGCCCTTCAATTTTTAAGGATAAGTGACTCTAATAATTTAGAGTTCCATTGAAAAATAACTGTCATATAACAATTTACTAACAAACTAACATTTATCTATAAAAACTTAATATATTACATATTTTTTTATGGAAAAAATCAAACTTTATTATTGATATTAACCATTGGTGGATAAACCATTTACTGTATATGAGATAATTTATTAGGTGATGTTTTTTTTTGGCTTAATTACACTTTTGGCCCCTAAGTTTTTCAAAGTTGTGATTTTGGCCTCCCATGTCAATTTTGATCCAGTCAACAGACACGTAAGCGCCACGTGTGTGATTTTTTTTTTTTTTTAAATTAATTTTTTAATTTAAAAAATATATATTTTTGTAATTAAAAAAAATTTGTTTCTTCTAACTACAAAATTTATTTTTTTTAATTACAATTTTTTTTTATTACAAAAACTAAAATTAAAAAAAAAAATTATTTTTTTAATTACAAAATAAAAAAATTATTAAAAAATACAAAAATAATTAAAACCTTACACACATGGCGTCCACGTCAGCGTTAACTGAGTCAAAATTGGGCTAAGAGGCCAAAATTGCAACAGAAAGTAAACTTAGGGGTCTAAAAAAATTATTTTTTTAAGGGGTCAAAATCACAATTTTGAAAAACTTAGGGGTCAAAAGTGTATTCAAGCATTTTCTTTTAATAATGTTTATCAAGTTTTGTAATATACTTTTGATTCTTAGAGGTCTTCTCGTGCATTTCTTGTCTTCGGGAGAGCCTTTTGACTTGTGTCTATATATACTTGTTAAGAAAAAAAAATTAAGCATGAACACAGTACATTTTGTTGTATTTTTTTTTTCTTTTCCGTTTATGATAAAAATTGGCTTAATTACATTTTTGATCCCCTAACAAAAACAACTCTTTTTAGGCCTCCAAAGTTTACTTTTTGTTGCAATTTCGACCCAGTCAACGTACACGTGGGCGCCACGTGTGTAATTTTTTTATTTTTTAAAAATTATTTTTTTGTTTTTGAAAAATAAAATAATATTTTTGTAATTAAAAAAGTTGTTTTTTAATTACAAACATAAAAAAGTTTTTTTTAATTACAAAAAGTAATTTTTTGTTTTTTTATTACAAAAAAATTAATTACAAATTATTTTTGTTTTTTTATTACAAAAATTAAATAAAAAAATTATTTTTTATTTTTTAATTACAAAATTTAAAAAATAATTAAATCATTACACACGTTGACTGAGTCAAAATTGGGATAGGGTGTCAAAATTGCAACAGAAAGTAAACTTAGGGGCCTAAAAAGAATTGTTTTTTTAGGGAGCCAAAATCACAACTTTGAAAATTAAGAGGGCAAAAGTGTAATTATGCCATAAAAATTTCGTCATTTTTTAAGTACCTCTTTTTTTTTTTGTTACAAGTACCTTTGTTCTTAAGCTTTTCATAATTAAGATATTAACTCAAAATTTTAATATTTTGAAGGAATTTCTCAAAGAAAGAAAAATAGGAAAAAATTGAGAATATAAAAAAAACAAATGTGAAACTTTAATTTAGATAAGGGGTTTAGGTAATTTTGTGTAATTAATTAAAAATGTTAATTTATGTTAAAGAGACTACCAAGAAAAGTTTTGTTCATACGAAAAGGCACAACAACAAAATCAGTGAAAAAATTTCAGATGAAATGGTGTTTGCTTGGAAAATGGGGGATGAAGAAGAACATCCAATTCTCATTCCCTTCATGCGTAGAAATTGGGTATAGAAGCTTACGTTCAGATGCAGCATTGGAAGCCATAGCCAAAGCTTCAGAAGACAAAGTTCCCAACATAGTTCTCTACAATTACCCTTCATTTTCTGGAGCTTTCTCTTCTCTCTTTGCTCACCTCTTCCACACTCGTCACGATATCCCTTCCCTTTCTTTACCTTTCTCTTCTGTTCCTTCCCTCGCTTTCAGGTTCGTTTCTTCATTCTTCAACCCACTAATTTTCCTTTCTTCTATTGTCTAATTTACGTGCTTAATTTGATTTTGTAGTTGAAAAATTGAAGTGGGTGAAAAGGGTCATTGTAAAGTTTCTGTTTTTAATATCATAACAGAAATTTACATATTTTGTTATAATATAGGGTTGAAGATTTGTGCATTGAAAGCCTTCAGACATGCTATTTGCTTGACTTTCTTCCTCCAAAGGAATTCCTTTTCAAACTTTCTCATCAATCAAATTGCAAGTACGTTTATTTCCAAACTTATTTGTATTTTTTTAATCCATTTCTCATGTGGTTTTGATTACTTATAATTAATGTAATTATTTATTATGTATCTAGGATTATTGGGTTTGATCATCGAAAATCGGTGCTTTCACAGATTCCTTCTGCAAATGAGTGTCCTGAGAATATTATGATTAATGTTAACCATGAAAAGAGTAGTTCAAGAGCTGTTTATGGGTACTTTAACGACAAACACAAGGATATTAAAACTTCCAATGTAAGAATTTAAATTTGTTTATGCGCTTTCGTTCTTCAGTATCTCATTCAACGATGGCTGAGATTGTAAGATGTCTGGATTCCGTTTAAGGATGTGGTTCCAAGTTTGGTGGACTCAAAAGATAAAGGGCGAGTGGAGCTTATTCTTAAGTATATTGAGGACGCAGATCTTCGCCGATGGAGCTTGCCTGACATTAAACCCTTTAACATTGGACTAAGTGAATGGCGGTCGAGGTTTAGCTGCATTTCCAACCCACACATGTTTAAGCAGGTATGACTGATTATCCTTGATGTTTGTTTCTGTGTTTTCTTATTATCATTGTTGTTGTTGTGAAAGTGACTCAAAATTGGATTTCTGGAAGTGCAAAATCAGGGCCCGAACTGGACTTATCGGTGACCGATTTTGACTGAGTTTTTTTAGCCTTTTTCATGCCTGTTTTTTCGGTGGCCGAAGAGCAAATTCGGTGGCCGATTTTGACAGCAGAAAATAAAACAGAAACGTATTTTCGGGCCTAGATTTGTTCCAGTTTTTTTAGGGATACTCTTACTATAAATATAGATTTTGTATCAGAGTAAACCTTGAGATAGAAGGGGATGAAACAAGGGGTTTAGAAGTCAACAAGAAAATTAGGAATTGTATAAAGTTTGCTCTTGGCAACAAACACTAGGGTTGGGGTTGATTCACCTTGGAGTCTCTTGGTCAAGGGAAGAGATTGGGACTTTGGGTAGAATTAGGCGGGAGACTTATTCTTGTAACTCATTAATATCTCTTTTGTAAAGTTACTCATCATTATAGTGGAACTGAGGGCTGCTCTCTCCCCTAGACTAGGTCAGTTTTGGACCGAACTGGGTAAACAAATTTCGTGTGTTCTCTCTTTCTTTCTCTCGTTGTTTTCTACTTTTGCTTGTGTTTATAACTTCCATACACTTTGTTTGGTTGCTTGATTATTACTTGCTCCACACATCAAGTATTTTATTGGTGTGATTTTCATCGAATTCACAAGAGCTGCTAAATGAAAGTTGGGACTTGTATTTAAGTTGACACAAATACAATGGATTAAGTAATAAATTTGTGTATCTATACGATTTCTTCTCCTCAAAGGATATAATTTAGTTAAGCCAAGTCAAATGGTTTAATGTGTTTAAGCTACTTAGAACTATGCATTCTGAGATTGAAGACATGTCTTATGACCTTTGGTTGTTGATCTGTCATCTGTTTGTTTCCTGCTTAGGAAGAGAATAAACAACTTCATAAGTTGGTTGGTTATTTGTAGTGCCGTGACTAATACAAACTCAGAACCTTTCTATTACACTGTCATAAAGAAGTACTGTGACATTTCAGGCTATAGCAACCATCTATTTTGTTGCTAACTTGCTTTTATGTGCCTTACCGTAACATTCCAAAAAGCAAAAACATCTGTATTATTACTCTTTGTTTATCTCTGGTTATTATGTATATTCGCTAAATATTGCCTATCCTTTGAAAAATCTGTATTGCAGTTGCTGGAATTGAGTGTTGAAGAGTTAATTGCTAAAGGAAATTCATCTCTTTTAGCTCGCCGGAATGCTGCAAGTAAATTGCTGGATAAGGTTTTCAGGGTTCGGCTGGGTAGAGGATTTTATGGAGAGTGCCTGGTAATGTTTCAGGATATAATCACCTTAGTTTCTATTGTTCTTAACATGCTCTAATTTTGTATTTAGTGCATGTTTGTGTAGCCAAACTTTCACTGCAAGTTAACCAAATAATAATAAATAAAATCTGAATTTGTACCAAGAACTTTCTCTGCTGCTTGCTGCATTTTTTAGTGCTTAATGCATAACTAATTTTTGCCAGTTAGGTTGTAATAATTGAATATGACAGAATCATGCACTGGTAATGTGGTCCTCCACGCCATTTTGTTGTTGAAATTTGTAATCACTTTTTGTTACCATGGTTACTGTGCAGGGAGTTCGGGCAGATGGGAACTCTAACTTAAGTGATGAAATGGGCATGCTTCTCAGCGTAAAAAGTGCTGCTATTGGTCTGAGGTGAGGTAATTTGTTTTGAAGATTTACTAAATTTATGTTTGTAATTTGTATTATTATCTTGTTAGAAGAAGAGTGGGTTTTCAAGAGGTTGATGTTGTCTGAGTTGTATTATTATCTTGTTAGAAGAAGAGTGGGTTTTCAAGAGTTTGACGTTGTATGAGACTAATAAAAATTTAATTCAAATTTGACTGTATAACTTGAGCAACCTTTTCATGAGCATGGTGATTGGAATAGTCATTCATTACACTAAATTTGTCTCAGAAGAACAAAAAACTTGCAATCATTTAGTACTAATCGCTTGTCAGCATTTGGGCTTGAAATTCAGTGACATATATATGTGGAAACTATTGTATCGATAAAAAGCATTTGGACCTCGATTATGGCTTTGTTAATTCTAAATATTTGTCGATTCTTCCTCTGAGTACCTCTTTTGATTCTGTTTCTTAGGGATTAAGTGAAGAATCGAAATGTTTTCCTAACAACTTCTTATAGGCATGATTGCATGCCAATTCTTATTGTGGATTTTAATTTGGTTAAAGAATTGTCAAATTCTATAATGTGATCAACTAGGCATTTTCATCAATGACAGACCCATAGGAGCTGTGATATTCATGCAACGGAATAATCTCAAAATGTGCTTGCGCAGCTCTGATAGTGCTACTGATACTTCTGAAGTTGCTAAGGTACGTGCGGTTTAGTTCCACTTTTTTGTGTCTTACCTATTTGATATTTTTAATACTTCAATACACATTAATGTGTTTCTGCCCTGCCAACTTGAAGGCATATGGCGGAGGAGGTTCTGCAAGTTCAAGCTCCTTCATAATAAGGATGGATGAGTATAACCTATGGATTTCAGCAAATTCATTATGATAGTTTCCGGGTTTGAACATCTCGTATTGCTGTCATGTAAATTATATCATTTGATAAATTTACTCGTTGCCTTTGGGAATGATAATATGATGGCTTGTGATACTTGATGTAATATCAAATTTTGAGGCAAAAAAGGGATCTATTAAGGCATAGACAGAGGGTGCGGTGACTGTAGAACACTTGTATTCCTCATCTGATATGGAGAATGACAGTAGTGTTATCATAGCATATCCATAGACTGTCTTGATATTTTTTATTTTTTTTTTTTGAAAACTCGGTAGTCGATCCAAGGACCGACTAATCCGAGGGGACCAATCCCACCGCCCACTTGTGGGGGCCCCATTTAAAGCCAGAGCAAGCTCTGTATGAACTTAGCCCACCGAAATTGGCACCAGAGGGAATCGAACCTGAAACCTTTGGAGGAGCAAACTCCAAGATCCCAAGCCAACCACTAGGCCAACCCCAAATGGGTTGACTGTCTTGATAATTGATGTTGCACACGATAAGAGTTGAGAAGGTAGAGCATGAGCAAGAACAAAGCATTCATCTTGGGGGTAAACAAGCTATTGTTTAGGAGGTTGATTTCAAGGACAAAGATGTTGAAGTAGAGAAGTAGATGAAAATGAAATAACATTCCTAGCGTCTATTTCTGATGAGTTTTGACTGTTGAGGCTCCAATACCACCGCTGCAAATTGCAATTGTGTTTTCTACCATCAGTTATTGGCAACTTCATTAACTTTTTAGTTGGATTTTCTTCCACCAGTGTTCTTTTTTATTACTTATTTTTTGACATTTTCAGCCCTAACCAGAAAATAAAAATATTTAAGTAGTATTCAATTATTAGCTTCAGTGATTTCTATCCTTTATTTTTATTTTTTTGAAATGCAGTGACTTCTATCCTTGTTATCTTCACTTCTTATACTTGCATCCTTAATTCATATGTAATTATTTTTAGTTTCAAGGGTGGAATGTTTTCTCCATCTACAAAATTGAATTTCACCCCTGGATTGGTGAGTGGTTGATTTGATGCTCTCGTTGATACAAATTCCCTAAACGAGTCCTTCAAATATTACTAGAGTTTCCTGCACCCCAGAAGTTAAATATTAAACCAAATGGGGTGATTGGATAGCTCAAGTAGTTTGAGCTAGAGGTAAAATGAGTTATAAGATCTAAATCGACCTCTAACGAAGGAGAAAATACTAAGATAACAATATACAATTATAAACCAAATAAAAACATCACATAATAACATTGTTTGGTGATAAAATATAGTTTCTCCATAATTACAATGTGCAATTCAAGTACTACTTCTTAAAGTTTTGCAATTTTAAATAATAAAAAAATATAAAGAGACCATGTCATCAGAAGACAGGGCAATCATCAACCACTATACCCTTAGCTGTTGGGCAAGTTGCCAAAGGACAATGCTCACCACCAGTTCCCCACCACTTGAGACTCACATTTTCCAGTCCTAATGCCAAGTAAAGCAGTACAGCCATAAAAGCCACCCCTGCATCAAGTGCTGCTGATAAAACATAGTTGTATCTCTGCCACCATTTCTTTCTGTAACGGAAGATAAAGAAGTTGAAAATGGTTCCAACTATAATCCATGAATTGTAGTTCAATGCTGTTGCTGGTGGCATCATTCCTGTTGCTCCCAGGAGTACCGGAAGATTGATCAATGGAATCCATGACTGTTTTGGGAATGCCTTGTGCAATAGCCAAACTAGTATGGGCCCTATTGCACCTCCAAGGAAAAACCAGTTCAATGTTGAGTATTCTCCAAGAGAACCAAAGATCCTCTTAGGTCCTACTAAACCCCAAATAACCGATGCATCGAAGAAAACACGATCATTGGGACATGTCCATGGACTGCCTTCGGGAAGAAGATCTTTATTACATATGTTTTTGACGGAGTCTAGCAACCACCATGCTACACCAATGTTGATAGTTCCAGCAAGCACTGTCCCAATGAACTAAAAAAAAAACACAAAAAAGCACATTAGAGACCATAGAAGAAATCTAATGTTAGTAAAACCTTTCAGACACAATAATAAGAGCTGAGTAAATATACCTGCACTAAGAACATTGATCTTGGAGGGATTTTCATGTAGTGTCCAAGCTTGAAATCGCTGAGGAAAGAGACGGCCTGAGCCATGCTTATGTAACCATAGGTTTTGAAGCATACATTTGCTATTGGTCTTCCAGGGTAAATGATACCGAAGATATACTCAGTGATGATATTCAACCCCGGTGTCTGTATGCAGAGAAATAGATTATTATTTAGTTTAAATCAAATTTGTTTCTTTTTAAGCAAAAGTTTAAAGATATTAACCTGGTTTGTGGTAGCAGTTATGATACTAATTGGGAGGGTGAATATAAAGGCCAATGATGAAGCAATGAGAAGTCCCCACCATGGCATCTGAATCTGATCATTTAGAAAGATGCAGATCATTAAAGAAACAACAAATGTCACTCCTAGCAACAAATAAAACCACCAAGAAGGAATGCCTTTGTAATTTTTCATCAATTTTGTGTGAATATCTTCTTTTCCGTTTTTCGAAGCACGATACCGCTCCATAATCTCCCTGGCAACATGATATCATAAACAATTAAACATCATTAATTAATTGCTGATTAAATAGTTTAACTTTGATTAATGAGTCTAAAGCATTATACCTTCCATAGAAGCAAGCAACATGTGTAACGGTGGATGCTATGGTGGCGAATCCAAATCCATAACTAAGAGCGAAAAACGTGCTTAAATGAATTCGACCTTGTTCGTGATACTTTGCAAGATCAATCTCAAATTTGTCATTAACAATAGTAGATATGTTATATGGTTGTCCCTGTGCTGTATACAGATCAGAGGAGAAAATAGAAAACCTATTTGCACCATACACATTGAGTCCCCAATATGCTACAGGAATCACAGCATACACAAGCAATGCATAGCCAACAAAAACATTGACGATGGCAAAGAAAGGTGAGATAAGAGGACTGAACAAGAATGAAGCAACAGCAGACCAATCAAGTGTTAAGGCTCCAAGTCCTAAACCATTCATTCCTGAACCTATTTGTTGAGCTGTGACTGATTTGGAGAATACCCAACATACCCATGATATGCTTGTAAGTGTTGTGAATAAGTATCCTGGGACTATATACCATGTAAAACTGCATACTAGTGCTATGAAGAAAAACTTTGCCCGTGAAAATTGATGGGGGTTATCGTCTTTCTCATGCAAAGTTCTGTGTACATAAACATAAACATGGTAAGAATTGATAGGTAAATGTACCCTTAAGAAGGTCATTAATCGATACACAAAACTCAGTCAACATCAGCACACATATATAATTGATAAGTATGAGTTTTATAAAATTAAAAATTTAAGCCAAGAATAGAAGAGAAACAAATGTATGATCACAATGAGGAAAAACAAAAAGCACCCAAACAATACAAGGTGCCCGAAAAATCAAATAGAACCACCCATGCAATGCAAAGGACTAAGTCACCTAGCATTCTTAACTTTCAACCACCACCAAATATGATCAATCTTAATAACCAATAACTTTTGACAATATTAAACACGGTTTGGATGATTAATATACATGTATATTACAGAAAATTATGTATATTTGTATAACACAATTTAGATGATTAATAGATGGAAAATATTAAGCATGTATATAGATAGATTACCGGAAAAGAGAGACTTGAACAAGGGTACCAGGCCACCACATATGAGCAGGTTCAACAACATACTTCCTAAGCAAACCAGCCCATCCATATCCCAACACCTGAGTCGTAATAATCAGAAGCCATGCAGCAAGAAACGATATATTCCTTCCATAAAAAGCCTTAATGATATTCACAATACCAACAGCATAAGATGAACCAGACCCAAAAGCAGCCCCAGCATTTGCAAATATGGTAATAAGAACATGTTCCTTCATGTTAAACGGACCCGAGTTAAACGAAAACTGTTTCGATCCAAAACCCGGGATCCTGAACGTCTTTGAAGGCAACAAAGCGGCCATGAGGTGGCCGAGGGGGAGTGTGGCGACTTGAACGGTGATTTGAGTTATGATGAGTGGTTCGGATCGGTATGCGAAGAATTGGTTGAGAAAGGAGAGGAGAGCGCATGAGAGAAGACCTAGAAACCACATGCGGAACGTCCATACTGGAAGTGTTGGGTCGTCAGTTTTTGTCACAGTTAACCGGACTTCCTCGATTGGTGACTCTTCTTCTTCTTCTTCCTTCATGGTTCCTTTTTCGGTGTCTACGTTGTTGTTCTCCATTGATGTTTTCTCCACTCTCCTTTCTCTACTTTGTGATGCACTATGGTTTGCCACAATAGTTATTATATAGTCTTTTTTGGTCCACTTAGGTTGGATTTTTTGTTGAGGGTTTTATGTTTTGTTTGTTACCTTTGACTAGTTTGTTACTTGTCTTTCGGATATAATTAGTTGTTTCGTTACTTCTTGTTTGTTTAGGTTTTCTTTTTAAGGTTTTATATTTTATTTTTTTAAAAGGTTAAGAATTAAGATTTTAGGTTTAGTTTGTTACTTTCACTAGTACTTATCCTTTATAGGTGTTTTAAATTTTGGATAGTTTGTTTTTGTGTTTCGGATAAGTCTCATGTAAAGCACCTCCATGAGAGAGCTAGCTAACTAAAAGGGTTTTACAAGTTTTTCCTAGTAATTTATTTTATGTATAGAGGAATTAGATGAAATTTGTATCACCCTCGATTTAATTAATAAATCAGTATTTGACTCTAACTATTTTATACACTTATCTATTTTATTTTATTTTATCTACTCAATTTGACGTGGTAATGATAAAATAATAATTATTCTTAAATTTTTTTTTTTGAGGGAATTATTCTTAAATTATTAATTACTTTATGATCTATTCTATTTACCAATTCATAAGGCTTGCTAATTCTTTCAAAAAAAAATAATAAGGCTTGCTAATAATTAAAAATATGGTTACCTTTTGAACAGATACTATTCACACCCCAAAAAATCTAAGTTACATCCCAGAATGACTGATATACCCTTTAACTACATACATAAACTGAATTTACATTAACTACGTAAACTGAGTTTACAGTTTACACTAACCTCTTATATACATACGTAAACTGAATTTACATTAACTACGTAAACTAAGTTTACACTAACCTCTTATATACATACGTAAACTGAATTTACATTAACCTCTCATACATACGTAAACTGAATTTACACTAACCTCTTATAGACATACGTAAACTGAATTACACTAACCTCTCATATACATACGTAAACTGAGTTTACATTAACCTCTTATATGTAAACTGAATTTACATTAACCTCTCACTACGTATAATCAAATTAAAGTTAACAGAGACATATCTCATACCATAACAAACAATAAACAAATAGAAACTCTTAGAAAATGAAATTCATGAAATTCACTAACTTTTATGAATAGAGTACATATCAATGAAAAAGATGTTGATTCAATTTTTGATCTATGGTGATTTGTGGATGAAAGGGGCCGAGGGTTCAAAATGATAATGAAAGAAGGGTTTTTACAAATTTACATGAAGAGGGCAATTTTGGTATTATTGTAAAATTTTAAATAAATTTAGGTGTAACTAGAATTATATAGGGTGAGACTAGAAAGAGTCTTACATAAAGAGGGCAATTTTGGTATTATTGTAAAATTTTAAATAAATTTAGGTGTAACTAGAATTATATAGGGTGAGACTAGAAAGAGTCTTACCTTTTTTTAGTAAGTGGACTTATTGGCTATGTCAAATATTTAATCAAACTGTCCTCGTGAGCTTAGCTCAGTTGGTTGGGATAACGCATAAAATATGCAAGGTCCGGGGTTCAAACTCCGGCTACTACCAAAAAAAAAATTTAATCAAACTAAAATTGTAGAGAATTATTTTTATTAATCTTATCTATACTATATATAAAGAAAACTACCCCCTTCAGCATTTTTAGGTTGAATTTTTCTTTCCAAAAATACCTTCAATTTTCAATTCAAATAACATATGTAACAAATAGATAAGAATAAATTTAAATATTAAAACAAATGTAACAAACACATATGAATATATTTTTTTTTGTTTTTTTTACCTTTATCGTTTAAAAAGTGTAACAAACTAGATGGGTATATTTATGCTTACTTTTTCATGATTCCAATTATACCCTTAAACAACTTTTTCTATAATTAAATTGTTGTTGGTGTCATTAAAAAAAGAATTTAGATTATATTTTTTGTTATATTGTATTTTTGTCGGTGTCGTTGAAATAAATAATCATGGTTAGTTTGATTTTTTATAACTTAAAAGCAACAAACATTTATATTTTTTTAGTTTTAATCAAAATCAAAATTTCATAAAACAAACGTCGTTCATAATTTTCAAACGTTAGCGTAATAAAAAGGGCGAGAAGACGGGCACTCAAGTGTCTGTCTTTTCGCTAGTGTTGGATAGTGGCAAGAGCTAATTTTGGCTAGGTCATAATTGGACAAGTTAAAAGAGTTTGCCTGCATTCCTTCTCATATGAGTGCTACTACTTTAATCTTCTCTATTTCCAAATGCAGCTCGTGAGGCTTTTCTTAGTTAATAGTGGCTTTGATTTCAAATAAGGCTTATTAATAAGGGTAATGTTTATCCAGTGCCCCTGGTTAAGGGGACAAGAAATTAAAAACAGGCCCACCTATTTTACATTGACAGAAGAGAGAGATAAATCTAGTAATTAATGGATAGCACTTGGGTGACATAGAGTTTGGTGACATTGACCAATCACAATGTCATAATGCTTGTGAAAGAGAGAGAAACACAAGCAATGTGACATTGTGATTGACCAATGTCACCAATGTCACTCAACTCTATGTTACCCAAGTGTTGTCCGTAATTAACAATTATTAAAAAAAAAAACAGAGAGACATAACTACTCAGCTGTTTTACACGCGCTACCTAAACCTGCCTTTTAACACTCTACCACTCCATTATGTTCTCTCTTCCCACCTATTCTAACACTGACTATATGCCGAGCTTATTTTTTCTCCACAACTCCATTATATTCTTCGCTGCAGATTCACGTAAACTAGATTTATTGGATTGAATCTACATGACTTGAGTTCTCATTACCCATAAATCAAATATTTTTCAGGTACCACATTAAAGTTTTTTTTTCTTTACGTTCTTATATATGCTGAACCTTCTTTTTTTTATTGAAAACATATGTTGAACATTCTTGTTTGTATGTTCTTGCTTTTACGTGAATTTTTTTACCTTCTTGTAGATGATATAGAACATAATGGATGATGTCAGTGCTATAGAGACCAATTATAAAGTAAGTTTTGATTTGAATGAAAGTCTAATAGAAGATATTGTTTTAGAAAATGGTTGTTCGGAAATAATTAGTGAGCATGATTTAGTGAAGGATTTGTTAGTAGTTGATAACATAGGAAGTTCTGAGAAAGAAAGCTTTGCTTCAAGCATCATTTGATGGTAACGAAGTGGAGTCGCAAGTTAATGTTGTCATTGATGAGTAAGGTGAAGGACATAACATTGTCACATGTCCTCTAAAGGAAAAGAAGAAGGCAAACAAGAAAAAGAAAATTTGTGAAGATGCAAATTTAAATCCAATTCTTCTTCCAAAAGTTTAGGTACACATTTATTATTCTTTAGATTTCTATTTTTTGTATAATTATGTGTATTTGTTACTAATTAAAATAAATTGATTTGATTTGATTTTTTGTTCTTTTAATAGGAATATCTTATAACATGAAGTGGTGTTTCTAAGAGTTTTGAGAAGGAAGCTGTTGACACAAGCATGGAGATTCAATCCAATTTTGTATTGAAAAGGATCTAGTTATACATTTGATTATTTTATATTTGATCTATTAACCGGATATGTTTTATCTTTGAAATTGTTAATTTATTTTGAACTTTGTATTGTCTTAGTTTAATTATCACTGCAAATTTCAATTGAAAAAAATAGTGACACAATTAGGTTTTGTACAGTGGAAAAATCATGGGGAGAAAAATTAAGCTTTGTAGCATGTAGTGAATTACTCACGTGTTTACAGGAAAAAAAATCTATGGCAAATAAGTGGGACCCGATTTGAAACAAAGAAAGAGAAAAAAAGCAATCTCATGAAGAGATTAACAGACGCGCGTGGATGTAAAGAATGAAAGAGAAACATGGAGTAATATAACTTTTCTTATTTAACTACTTTGGTCCCGTTTGGATAAACGGTTTATATAAATGTTTATAGGATTAGGGCATATAACATTAAAACTTACATCATAAGTTCTTATACTTGATAAGTTATTTATGTTTGGATATGTACACTAAAAAGTACCTACATAAATTGAAGTGTTTGGATGTGACATTATATAAGCAATTATCAAAATTTTAAATATTTTTAATTTAACAAAAAAATCAAAGAATCGAACCACAGTTATCAAGATTTTTTTTGATAAAATTAATCAAGATGTAAAAAACAATATTATAATATATTAATTATAATTATATATATATAGTATAATCAATATTCGTCCTTAAAAAAATATCAATATTTATATAAGACAAAATTAACATTAGATAAGTATATAGTTACATAACAAAAAAATATTTATTAATATTCAGTTTCATTTTGTTACGTGACAAAAAAATAATAAAAATCTTCCTTAAAAAAAAAACTTTGTTAGGTGTGTTAATTTAGTAAGATAAGTATATAGCAATTTTGTTACTCATGCACCGCCAAAGATAACTAATATTATAATTAAAATATATGTTTTGAAAAAGTGGATCAGAGAGAATCGAAGGAGGTTACATAAATTCATAAGCTCCTTGTTAAGCCAGAGGGTAAGCTGAAAATTTAGGCTTATTAAAATATGGCATAAGCAGCTTATGAAACTATGATAAGCTATTTTTATTTATTTAGCCAAACACCTTTAAAAAAGCTTATGGAGTAGATAAACCCACATAATCTCAAAATAAGTAACGGGACCTTTGACTGATTTTGCACTTCAATCAATATAAAGCAGCAGGACCCATTAATTTGTTGACCCTTATCCCTGGTTAACAGCACCATATTAACAATTCCTTAAGATTCTCTAATACCTTCAAACAAGTCAAAAGTGTTGACTAGTTTTTATGGGCCTCTCCTTCATACCTGGATGGTTTAGTTTTCTCTTGCTACATATTGAAACCTTGTCATTCAACTCCATTTAAAGTTATTTATCAAGACAATATTTACCATTATCCCCTCATAATTATTTGAGTTAACAGTGTTTTTCACCCCTGTAATATATGTCATTTCTGGTTTTCGCCCCTATAAAATTTTCACTTATCCTCTGGAAAAAAAAATTACGAGGATACAAATCAAACCGAAAATTTTATAGAGGCGAAAACTGAAAATGACATATATTATATGGGTGAAAAACACTATTAACTCTAATTATTTTGCTTTGTTACATTGTTACACCTTAATTCAATTTTAATTCTCTTAATTCCATTGCAACCTATCAATCAATCATTATTTTTTCTTACCAAAGTCGTGTAAGTTATTCCTTTTTTCGGTTTCAAACCAATGCTGATTGATTTTTTTTTAGAAATTTTCCCTATACCCCAAGTACTTTCAACCTACAAATCTTCAAAAATTTCAATTTTATCCTTTTTGCTATTTAACGGTTTTCACATTGATTTCCCACCCTTACTTTTAACATTAATCAATTAAGTATAAGTTTACCCTCCCGCATGATATTCTTTCATGCATGTATTTTTGATTTTTTTTTTCCACTATAAAACTTTTTTGAAAAAATTTCGGAATACAACGTTTCCGAAAATTATACGGAAGACTCACGTTTAACTTTTCCGAAATGCATACCGGAAATTTTAATAAATCCTTTCCGGTTCATGAGTTACGTGAAATCCTCACAACACTTTATAACTAACACTCTGCAACAAAATCACTCTATGTTGTATCTATGACTATGTATTGTATATATACTCACTAGAATGCAGCTAGCTATATATAATCTAAGTTTAATCTAGTTCCTAAAATCCTCCTATAGAATGTTAAAACATTACTATAATTTTTTTCTTCATTTTTCTATACAAAAAACAAGCACAAGAATATAAAAGCATGGGATTAATGCCTTTTGAATGCCTCGTTGAAAAGAATACGATCATGGATTGTTAATTTTAGTAATAGTTTCTCCTTAAAAAAATTATATTAAATTTTTCGAAAACGATTAGGAGAACAATCAATAATTGATGATTTCGGCAAAGAAAGCTTACTGTTTGTTGGAAGTGGGAGTTTTCTTTTTTGAGTGACCGTTTTTTTCTTAAAAAGGTGGGGTGAATAAATGAAAGGGTGGATTGTGTTTTATTTATATAAAGGATAAATTTGATAGTTTGTGTTAAATGTTGAGGTCGAGATATAATAATATGGGTTTCTGGTATAACTTCCACAGATTTTTTTTTGTTACAATAACAATAATATGGGTTTGTGGTATAACTTCCACATATATTTTTTTTTGTTACAATAACTTCCAAAGATTTAAGTACTTTATTACATACATGATTTATTTTATATATTTTAAGTAGTCAAGTGAAAAAAAAAATGCATGATTTCTTTACGAAACAATTCATATTTTCATACCAAAATTGTTTGCCCGCCCAAATCCAATTCAATACTGCGCATGGATTCAAGAGATTTTTTTAAGGGATTTTTTTTAATAAGGCAAAATGAAACTTAAATTACCACTAGTGATTCATATTGCACAGGGCGTGCAAAAGAGAATCACCAAAACAGAGTACACAATACAGTCATTGATGCAAAAACACGAACACTGAAGTAATGATACGGTAAAACAAGAAGATTCCAGACATATGCCCATGCAAGACAGAGGGTGTTGCCACCAGTCATGATAGCTAAAGACAAAAGTAAGCATATTTGCCTTAAGCCACTGAAAACGATAACAGTTTGACCCTATCTGCTAAATAATATGAATCTGCAACCTTCTGATGAAAAATCATGTTGTTCCTTTCCTTCTAGATAACCTAGACAAAAGCCATCCAGATTATCTGAAAGAACGTGTGAGAAGAACGAGGTAACCCAGCCATCTGGCCAAACTGATGAAAATGATTCCTGCTCCTGAAAGGGGTGACAAAGGATAAGTGAAGCCACTTCAAAACCGCATACCACACGTTGCTAAAAGGGACGCAACCAAAGAGAAGGTGATCCGCGGTTTCTTGTGTGCCACACCCGCCCACACAAATGTTATCACCAGTGTGGAGAATATGACGCCGGACGAGATTGTATTTGGTCGGAAGCATGTTACAAAAAAGTCTCCAAGCAAATAAAGAAACCTTAAGCGGAACTTGCTTAAGCCAAACATCAACAGACAAGCCATGTTCAGGAGGTGCATCAGCTGTCGTGAGAAAGCGATACGTCCCTTTAATAGAATAGCCGTTAATGGGATCGAGAGACCACCTCCATCTATCAGGGATATGATCCTGCAAAATAATACCATGCAACAAAATAGATCACTCCGAAACACTCTCCTCCTCCAAGCTAACAGGCGCCTCCGCCACACCCAAGCGGAGACCTACGTTACCCCCTCATGATTTGGGGGTAATTCACCCTTCATGATATCAACCAATCAAATTGATGTGTACTTTAATAACTAAATTAAAAATGGAAATATTTTTTATATTTGCATCTTTACCCCATATTCAATTAATGTGTTTTTATCTTTCCAATAAAAAAATTTAAAGAGATATTTTATTCTCACATTTCAATTGTTTAGACAAATTTTGTTATTCTTTTTTCTATACTGTTTTTTGTTTCAATTTATTATTTTTCTACAAATTTTTTTACACCATATCTTGTTATTTTTTTAAGCTTGGATCCGAAGGAAAAAAACATTCCAAAACGTTATTTTTTCGGACATCCATTAGATCATTATTTTTTTATTAATTAGACTATTACATATTATCATATGCATGTATCTATCAATATTAGCCAAAATGTTATTTTATTTATTTATAAGATGACTAAATGCTTTTTTTTAGGGAAAGATGACTAAATGTTGTTAACCTAAACAAATATATTTTTTTGACAAGTTAAAAAAACAAAGACTCATTTTAATTTTTGAGAAAAATCGTAAGACCTAATTTAGTCTCTGAGAAACATATAATTCACTTTTATTTCCCTAGAAATATAAATAGATACAACTTAGTCTCTACTTTTACATTTTTTTACTGATGAAAGAAAGATAAAGAAAAGAAAATAATATACTAGCAATTATTTAGTAGTATAGTATAAGAAAAAATTAAATAAAACCATGATTGGAAGGACATGTGTATTTATAAAATGGAATAAATATATTTAAACAAAAATTAGATATGATAAGAAAATATATTTCATTACAATAAATACAAAATATATTTCTTAACAATTTTTAAGATATATCATCCAATTCAGGAGAAGTCGAACCTTTTTTGATTAATGTGATAACCACAGTTTGACAGATCTCTATTTCAGTTTCATTGTAGCTCATATATTCAAGAATAAATTTCAAATCATTGTCAAACTTAAGAGGGAAGAAGAGTGTAATTCACACTTCTTTTAGGGGATGAGAGTCTACTTTACTCTATTTTAATTGATCGCATGTTGAGTTTCATTTTGGGTTAGCTAATGCAGAAGAAAGGTTGAAGCTTTGTCAAAAAATTAAATCACAATTTAACTGATAAAAAGTTAAGGTTCATTATAGTTCATTTGATCCAGAAGAAAGATTTGTTATAGTTCATTCATCTGATAAAGAGTTAAGTTTCACCGTTGTTATATTCAGTTTGGCAGAAAGGTCAAACCTTTGTCAGCGAATAAAAAAACCATCGTTCGACTAATTAAAAGATAGAACCATTTGTTCGATTAATATATATGGGGATTGTTTGAACACACCCACTAGTTTTTATGTTGGAGTGTTTTAGCAAGCTACACCTTTACTTAACTACTTTTTAGTTATCATTTGCTAAAATACTCATTCTAAAAAATAAGTGGGTGTATTTTTTAAAACACACTTATTTTTTAAAATGGGTATTTTTAAAAATTAATAGTGTGACCGATACTATGGCAGTGAGTGCAAAAATCTGGAAGCAACGGGGAATGCAAAACCCTCCTGTTCGACCATCACCTCGTTAAAAGTATTCCTCGAAAGATCCAAATCAACAAGTATCCGTGCATAATGTCCATACAATCGATTCCTTGTGACATTGTTGATCGTTAACGACGTCCGAATTGCACCTGCAATTTCATACAATGTCCTCTCCATCCAATATTCTTGCGAGAGTTTCCACAACCTAATACAGACTTGTGTGTGAGTTTGACGCTGGGTGTGCAAATTAAAATCCTTTGTTCATTCAAACAATTGAAGCACTCCGGGTTTCAAGTTTATGGTACCAACTGCCCAAACAGTGCACATGTCCTCTTGTGAGGCAAAGAAGAATTCGTAAAAACCACGGCCAAGGGATGCCATATGCCATGGTCCTATTTTCCATAATTTGTGTAATTTGGCAGTGATATCTTTGGTTGCATAGGGTTTGTCCCCTTTGCTCAGTACCAATCGACCTCGAAGGTTAGTTTTGCAGTAATCCAACCCTCGAAAGCAAGCAGTAGTGGAGATAGAGATGGACAGCGAATCAACATGGATAGAGGGCAATGGAAGAGGTTCAGCAGTTGGCAGAGGGCCACGAAGAGCCTGTGCAAAAGTTGGTTTTGCAATAGCAGCCGACACAAGAGTAGCAATCGGTGCAGATGAAACAGTGTGTGTCAAGTCAGGAAAAATCGCAACAACAATACTGTTACCTGATGTCGCAATCACAACAGGTATGTCATGAGGTGCAAGCTCCGCCTGCCAGTCAAACATGACTAGGCGAGCAGAACCACCTCAAAACTAGGATCAGAGGAGGTGCAGCAAGAGGTCGTCCTCACCAAGCCAATTGATTCACAAGCAAATGATTCACATGATGAAGTAATTGTTGTTGGATCAGAAGTTTGAAGCGGCGGCAGCCAAACATTTCACGTGGGCAGAAGTGAATTCAATGCTAATTAGCACACTTGATTCGCATAAACTCATGTTGAATACAAGCAAAAAAATTCACAACCAAAGTTAACTAACTTCATCGCTGGTGGATATTATAAGGCTTAGTATGCAGTATGGTGAATATGAGTTAAATATGCAAGTCATTATCATGATCCACATACATTAAGAATCTGTTTGGTGCGCATGATATGATAGAGACATGATACGATTACAAACCGGATAAAGATATGATATGATAGTAACAGATTTTGGTCAAAGACATTACACCTAACTTATTTTGTTTTTGCAAAAAATATATCTTATTTTTTCAAAGAAATGCTACTACAACACTACCAATAAGATCATTCTTATGATCAAAACAACATGGAAGAGTTATTGAAACTACAAGCAAAAATAGAAATTGATCAGGATTAGAGTTCAAGTAACTTACACTATGTTTGGCAGTTTGGAGGAGAAAAGAAGGGAAGGTTTTGAATGGATGATATTATAGGGAAAAATAGAAAAATATTTCAATTTTTTTGAGAGTGGTTTTGTAGAAAATGATAAATAAATACTTGCGATTAATGTATTTTTACCTTAGAAAATATTATAACAACATAAATTGGATTTAAAAAACTTATCTAAACCCTCAAAACTCTGTATCCAATACAATTTTTTAATTCATCAAATTAAGGGAATTTTGTATTATGAAGGAAACTAAACCCTCAAAACCCTCCACTCTCATATTTCTCAATTCTTTCCACTCCTTTCTTCCTTTTTTTTTTATTTATAAATCATCCATCATCTCAAAACTTCCAAACATAGCCTTAGACTTCACAAGAAATTGATTAAGATTAGAGTTCAGGTACAAAAGGGGATATTAAGAAGATATGATTAATTTGTCTTGAATTGAAACGGAGACTAATTTGACCCTCTTTTTACGAGTATGATCAAATCCGAAGAGATAATGAATATATGGAATAATTTGGTTCAAAATGTTTGACATGTACTTATTTTATCTTTTTTTACAATGTAACGAGGCTAAAGAAAAAGAAAAAAAAGAGGGAGAGACAAAATTAAGTTTCAAGCTTATCTCTCATGATGAGAGATTCAATGTCAGGCGGAGGGCAGTTCCACCAAGCAGAGCACATTGCATGTGATCTTTCTTTAACGAAAAAATATGCACATATGTTTTGTTCCTTAATAACATGCACCAATGTTGTATTTCCATTTTCATGTAAAACATCTCTAATATGAAGTATGTTAGTAGCATAAAAACCAGCTTATTGTTTTACATGCAGGGGCGGTGAGTCCAATTTACCTTTGAGTTATAGGATCGATTCCTTGCGACACACTTTTCTATATTAAAATTAATAAAATTAAAATAAAATGTTCAAAAATGCAACTTGACAAGAGTTGAACACAAGATACGCGGGACATCAATGTCACATTTACCGCTAGGCTAAGAAAGGAAACGTGATATATCATTGACATATATTATATATAATGAATTGTTTATGTCAAGTATATGAAGAAAAAAAATTGGGTAGTAATCTGCCACACCATGCCTTACGGTGGGCCTGTCCCTGTTTACATGCTTACTAACAACGATGATAAATGGTAAATTTGAAGATGGAAAAATTATACTATAAAAAGTCTTATTCTTTCCTTGGTCCCTTGTTATAAGTCTTCTTGATCAAAAACACAAATATTAAGAAAAACTGATGGTGTAATTGATGTGTTCATTTTGTAAATGAATGTTACTAAATTGCCCTTTATTTATAAGTTTATTTGATTTGACTTTTCATATTATAAGATAAGTTAGTAGTATTAATTAGAGTTATGTTTCAAAAAAAGAAAATAAATGTATCTAGTAATTTGTATATGAGCTTATATTTAGGGACAAAACTTTTTTGGGCTAAATATGCTTTTGGTCCTTATAAATGTATCAATTTTTTGTGTTAGTCCCTCTAAAATTTTCCTTCAACTTTTAGTCCCTATAAATTTTTCAATCACTGGTCCCTATTTTTAAGTCAAATTTTGTATTTTTTTAATGACGGTGTAGAATATTGTAAAAATCACTAAAAAAAAATAGAATTTTTTAACGAAACATTAATTAAATATGAATTTTTTACCGTCAAAAATATAAAAATTCATATCTTGTTAAAAAACTCTATTTTTTTTTGTGAGAGATCCTTATAATATTATAATTTTTTCTGCAAAATTTTATTCAAAAATATGAATTATACATATGAGTTACTTTAAACGATGAACCAAAAGTGAATATGAAAAAAATTTGGAGGGCTAAAAGTTGAAGATTTTTTTTAGAGGGATTAAAACAAAAAGTTGACATATTTATAGGGACCAAAAGATATTAAACCAAACTTTTTTTGAAATGGTGCTTATAATTAGGGACAAATGGAGTATTTTATTTACATCTGATCCATTCCTTTATATATTATATAGTAAAAATATGTTTTTTAATAGTTATATATATAGTAAAATAATTGTATAATTAACCAAATAATTCAGTTGAAGTGGTTATTAAATTCTGCCAAATGACAAATAGTTTAGGATAAATTGAGTTCTATTACGGTGTGAAATGATTCTTAATTGGATTTTATTTATATCTCAATTGAATTTTGAATTATTAAGACCCTTGGTGCCGAATCTTAAACCGAGTTTCTCGAGGTTGAAGAGATAACTCTCAACCAAGTGACCGTTCGAAAGAAATGCAATTATTAAGACTTATTCAAACCGAAGAGTTAACATAATAAAGTTGTTTTGAACCGTCAACGCACCACCATTAAACTCAAATAAAAAAGTAATACTTGTATAATTAATATTTTTCAAGGACTACTTGTAATAGTAAAATTAATTAATTAATATAAATAGTAAAGTAGTATAGATTTATTTTCCTTTCCTCCCTAAAAGAAATATATTTATTTTCCTTTTAAAAAAAGTAGTATATAATATTTATTTGATTTGGTCCAAAATTTTATTTATGAAGAAAAATTGGTGTAATACTAACAAAAAAGAAGAAAATCGGGTCTAAACTTTATTTTCTTGAAGGACACGAATACACACCACCCCTATATTATTACAACCGCACATTTCATAACCTCATTCGTCACTACCAAAACCCTAAACCCTAATTTCACAGCCAAACTAAACTAAACCCTTCTTTCTCTCTCTATTCTCCGATTCACTATGGCCGCCGTCTTACGCCGTGCTCTTCGCCGCGATATTGCTTCTTCCTCTGTCTCCGCCTTTCGATCGGTAAATCTCTATTGCTTCACTTCCATCCCCGATTTCACTTTTTTCTTTTTTCTTTTTCTACTTTTCACATAATCGATTTTAAGATCTGTGAATCTGAGACGTGGTTCTGTGTTCTGTTATTATGGAATCTTGTTGCGATTTGCGAAGATAAATTATCTTTCGATTTTTGGTTCTTTTCAGATTTGAATGCTCATGTACTACGCACTTTATGTATAAAAATAGAATCTCATGTAATTTCTTGTGTTACTGATTATTTGGTTATGTATTTTTGTTGGATTGTCTGTTGCTATTACATGATGATATTGCTTTGTTGCATGTAGTCTAATTTGTTATAGCTAGTAAATAGTTGTTGATTCTTGAATTGTGGCTAGTAAATAATGAATAATAACGGTTGATATCATGGCTTCATTCCATGTGTAGTGGTGATTAAGTTGTTTTGGTCTTACTCGTGTAATTTTTTGTGATACTGATTATTGGGTCATGTATTTTTGTTGGATTACCTTTGCGACTGGCTATACTGTTACCATGTTCAATGACAGGTTGTTACTGATTTGTTGCACCCAGTCCAATTTTTCATAATTTCATAATTGATTCTTGAATTTTGACTAATAATAACTGTTGATATCATGGCATCATTCATGGAATAGTGGTTGTTAGATTTGTTTTGGTCTTATATGTAATGAGCGTTTCAGAAGATAATTTTCCTATTGTTTTGTCAGTTGACAGGCAGCACTAAGCCATCATATGCAGTTCAAAAGTGGGCAAGTTTGGCTCGACCTTTCAGGTGCTTTGTTTTGCCTTTGTTCTGTACTGCATGGCAGTTTCAATTTTTCATCAAATTTGCTTATTGTAAAATTGCTTTTGTACTACAGTTCTAGGCCTGCTGGTAGTGATGTTATTGGAATTGATTTGGGTACTACCAATTCATGTGTTTCTTTAATGGAGGGAAAGGTAAGGCTCTATTTCTCTTGATTACTTTTGGTCATGTTTTTGGTGCATGGTTTTTGCCTGGACTAATGTTTATGCCCTTTTCAGAATCCTAAAGTTATTGAGAATTCTGAAGGAGCTCGGACAACACCATCAGTGGTTGCCTTCAACCAGAAAGGAGAGCTGCTTGTTGGTACACCTGCCAAGCGTCAGGCTGTAACCAACCCAACAAATACTCTTTTTGGCACCAAACGTTTGATTGGTAGGCGCTTTGATGATCCGCAAACACAAAAGGAGATGAAAATGGTACCCTATAAGATTGTTAAGGCACCCAATGGAGATGCATGGGTTGAAATCAATAAGCAGCAGTATTCTCCCAGCCAAATTGGTGCTTTTGTTCTTACTAAGATGAAGGAAACTGCTGAGGCATACCTTGGAAAAACAATTTCTAAAGCTGTAGTTACTGTTCCAGCTTACTTCAATGATGCTCAGAGGCAGGCAACAAAAGATGCTGGTAGAATTGCCGGTCTTGAAGTGCTGAGAATTATCAATGAGCCCACTGCAGCTGCACTTTCATATGGGATGAACAACAAGGAGGGGCTCATTGCCGTTTTTGATCTCGGAGGTGGAACATTTGATGTGTCCATTTTAGAAATTTCAAACGGTGTATTTGAGGTATGAACACTTGTTTCTTCCATGTTGCCATCTTTCTTAACCTATCATTAGGAATAATTATGTAAGTGGTCATTGATAACATATTTTTCAGGTGAAAGCTACCAATGGTGACACTTTCTTGGGAGGAGAAGATTTTGATAATGCTTTGTTGGACTTTCTAGTAAGCGAATTCAAGAGAACTGATAGTATTGATCTTGCAAAGGACAAGCTTGCTTTGCAGAGGCTTCGAGAAGCTGCTGAGAAAGCAAAAATAGAACTCTCTTCAACTTCACAAACTGAAATAAATCTTCCTTTCATCACTGCTGATGCATCCGGTGCAAAGCATTTGAATATCACGTTGACTAGATCGAAGTTTGAGGCTTTGGTGAATAACCTGATTGAAAGGACAAAGGCACCCTGCAAGAGCTGCCTGAAAGATGCCAACATATCTATCAAGGATGTTGATGAGGTTCTTCTCGTTGGAGGGATGACTCGTGTACCTAAAGTGCAGGAGGTGGTTTCAGAGATCTTTGGAAAGAGTCCTAGCAAAGGAGTAAATCCTGATGAGGCCGTTGCAATGGGAGCAGCTCTTCAGGGTGGTATTCTCCGTGGAGATGTTAAAGAGCTGCTACTCCTTGATGTCACTCCTCTATCTCTGGGTATTGAGACTTTGGGTGGTATCTTTACAAGATTGATCTCCCGCAACACAACAATTCCTACAAAGAAGAGTCAGGTAATTTTAATTACTCAAGACAACTTTTTTTATAAACATTAACTTAAGAATTGTTTTCTTTTTGCTGGTTTCTGAGTGTAAATTCAGTCTTTCAAAAGTAATTTAGCATTGAATCACACAATTATTTTCTTAATCAAATATGCCCCCCAACCTCACCAAAAAAGGTATCTTACTGACATTCCAAGGGTAAAGAAGAGAACCATTGTAAATAACTGAAGGCCTATTTGGTTTTATTTTGGTTTTTAGTTTTTAGTTTTTAAATGCTCTTTTGCAAATTAAATTCCAAAAACTGTTTAAGAAAAAATTAAAAAACAGAATCTGCTTGGTGATTTGAAACAGCAATACGATTTTAATGTAGTTTGTTCACATAGAATCAGAAAAAAGATAAAACCTAAAAGGTGTTTCTGTTTTATTCTTTAATAGTTTTCAAAAACTGATTTTGAAAAGGAAATCAAACAGGCCCTAGATTTCTCTTTTGTTTTTGCCTGTTTTATCGATTCAGATGTTTATCCTATTCAGATTTTTTTAATGTAACATGTAGATTTTGAAAAGGAAATCAAACAGGCCCTAGATTTCTCTTTTGTTTTCGCCAGTTTTATCATTTCAGATGTTTATCCTATTCGGATTTATTTAATGTAACAGGTATATTCTTAATTTTGAAATCATTGTTTCAGGTGTTTTCGACAGCAGCTGACAATCAGACTCAAGTGGGTATCAAGGTGCTCCAAGGGGAGCGGGAAATGGCTGCAGACAACAAGAGTCTTGGGGAATTTGACCTTGTTGGCATTCCTCCTGCCCCAAGAGGTTTGCCTCAGATTGAAGTCACATTTGACATAGATGCCAATGGGATTGTTACTGTCTCTGCCAAAGACAAATCCACTGGAAAAGAACAACAGATTACCATCCGCTCTTCAGGAGGACTCTCAGATGATGAAATTAATAATATGGTCAAAGAAGCTGAGTTGCATGCTCAGAGAGATCAGGAAAGGAAAGCACTTATCGATATCAAGAATAGTGCGGACACATCAATCTACTCGATTGAAAAGAGTTTGAGTGAGTATAGGGAAAAGATTCCTAGTGAGGTTGCGAAGGAAATTGAAGATGCGGTCTCAGATTTGAGAACGGCTATGGCAGGAGAAAGTGTTGATGAAATTAAGACAAAACTTGACGCCGCAAACAAAGCCGTGTCAAAGATTGGTCAGCATATGTCAGGTGGGTCAAGTGGAGGAGGTTCCTCTGATGGAGGTTCTCCAGGTGGTGGTGAACAGGCTCCAGAGGCAGAGTATGAAGAGGTCAAGAAGTGAGACAACTTAGGCGTTGCTTTGTAGCATTTTTCTTACTAATCATCACATAATTGCTGGAAGCATACAAAGGTTGCTTATTTTTTGTATTATCTTAGTAGAAGGCTCCTTATTTTGTCGTACTGTTTGAGTACTGAAAACAGCTGTCCGAATAACATCATCAAAATTTGTGCGTACGAAGTTATCTACCATTTTTTGTTTGTGGTGAAAGTTATCTACCATTGGTTGACGGTTAATATATTATTTTGCAATTTGATTGGATATTTGCGTATTCTTGTTAAACTTTCGTCGGAGAAAGGTTGTACACTAAGAATCCTTTTTTTTTTGCTGTTAAATCTCAAGCATAATATAAAAATTGATGTGAGTTACTGGGTATTGATGGTCTTATATCAGTAGCATATGTGCTGCAGAATGAAATAGTTGTATATTTGGAATAAAAAAAAGGCACAGTGGCTAATTATTCCCTTATTTCCCTCACTAACCACCATCAAGCATAATAAGCTACATTACTGGTTTGGCATCCAACGTTAAAGATTGTTTCACATGTGCGGGTCTGAGAGACCATAAGTCCTCTGCTCGCGTAGTTGTGAAGCTGAAGCTATCATTTAGTTTAGGCATTATTGTAGTTGTGAGACAATGAAAATTGCACGTGCCACTTTTAATCATAAATGTTTCTTTTGCATCATCTTCCTTTTTATCTATAAAGGGACTGTAGAACATGGGTGTTGAATAAAAATGAGGGTTCTTAATTAAAGTAACTAGTTAAAAGGTAAACAAGACATCGTAAACTCAACCACCAACTCACCAAGAAACTTTTGATGCTGTTGAAGCAGGTTATCATGGGATTGGGAAGTAGATGGATGATGATAATAAGGAGGATTTGTGCATATGATCAGATTAATTTCCCATTTAATCATGTGCTTAACATTCAGGTAATTTGAACATTTATATGGACCATTCAAGTGTTTTGCCCTTGTACGAGTTACTCCATCCTTTACTTGATTATGTCTTGGCTAATTTGAGGATCGCTTCATATTTCTTCAGATCAATTTTGTATCCTTTGGTAGCTTCTGTTTGAAATTCCTATCGTAGTCTTGTTGAACTATATCCTTCAAATTCGACATCCATCTTTATGTGGTTGAATAAGAAAACAAAATGGTACTTAGGAATCATCCTTCTGTTATGTCATCCTCTACTGTATAGTGTTTGGCCTGTTTTGACAAATATTCTTATACATAAGGCAAACTTTAATCAGCAAGACAAATAAGCGGCATTGACTCAAATTCACCAAATAGATTAAAAGTAATAAAAAAATTATGGCTGTTCAGGATCCTTTCACTGGAGTTTATATTCTGCATAAGATGTAATCTCCTTTAAGATGGGATGGTTTTTACTTGTTAAGGTAGAAATACAACCAACAACAAAAGTGACAGTGCATGAGAAGGTAGTTAAAAAAGACTGATGTGACATGAAATGAGGGTTGGAAAATATTACTTGGCAGCTTTATAATTTGCTCTTCAAACTTAATAGATTATAAATAGATTTGAAATTCCTTTAATGCCTTATTTTTTTTTCCTATAATTAGGGAGACAAGTTGGGGCCAGTATTCTCCTTGCTCAATTTGGTTAGGCAGTTCTTGAACCCTCATCTTGATTCTCTCCTCACATTTCAATTGCTGATACAATTCATGGAGTCCATGTTATAGGAGGGACTTGTTCCTGAAATCATGTTTCCACATATAATAGCAAATAATAAGGATATGATGATATCAATCCAATTTAATTCATGGAAGTGGAAACATGACAGGAGATAGACATTAGTGTGAGACTGATTGATAATGGGAAGAACTATATGCTTGTATGGCATGAATTTAATACAGTCAGTAGTAGATAGGAGATGTTGAAGCACTCTTCTAGAATTCAACCAAGTTTAATGTTCCCACATATAAGTTGACCTCCAAAAGAAGTCAATAGTAGATTTGGAGCCAAACATAGCTTTGGGGGTTTTCAACAAACAACCATACACAACATATATGGGAGTTGGGTAGGTATAACATAGATAATGAAAACAGTTTTGGTCAACAATGAACCAACTTATAGTAATCATTAATATATTATAAAAGCATAGTTGTTGGTCACTATCTTATATTATAAAATATATCAATGACCAATTGACCATATATTAGGAGGGGGTGAGAGGAGTGCTTTGAAAAATAGAAAAGAGAAAAAGAAAATGGAGAAAAGGATAATCCTTCCACTAGAATTAGAGTTTTTTTTTTCTTTCATAATACAAAATCTCTTTAATATGGGAAACTAAAAAACTATATTGAAAGACGATTTTTTTTTAGAGGGTATTGAAAGAGAATTTTAGACGAATTAGATAAATTGTTCAAATCTTTTTCATGTTATAATACTCTTAATTAAAAATACATTAACCATAAATCTTCCTTTATCATTATCTACAAAACACTCTCAAATACGATGAATAATTTCTCTTTTATTCCTTCTCACCTCCTTCCCCCAAAGCCCCCTCTCTCATCCAAACCTCCAAACAGACCGTAAAATATGACTTTTTTCTTTTAGATGATAATGATTGAATGTCCAAAATGCATAGTAGGTTCGCTTAAAAAAATTCAAAGACAAGAAAAATCAGCGTGGTGTGAAAACTGCACATTCCCAGCTTGTGCTGTTCAAACTTATGTCTTTTAATAAAGGAAACTTTCACTTCATGAAATTCCAGGAAAAAATAGTATGTATTGTTTAATTTTTTTAATGGTTCTGGGCCTACTATATGTTTTTTATCCTGTTTTTCTGTGTGTACACAGCATTAATAATAATGAAAAGCGTGTGGGTCTGGACTCTGGAAATGTTTTTCAGGATCAAATTCATGGAGCACTGTTTAAAGCTGAGAGCAGAAACTGTTTCTTGGTTGGATTGAAGTTTCCGAATAATTAATCCACACAAAAAAACTGACCTGAATTGAAAAGCTAAGTGCTGCTTGTTGGTGTATTTTGTTTCAGCAGTTTTTTCTTGAATTGCTTGCATATTAGTGCTGATTTACTTGTTGAATGTGTAAAGTTTGGTCAATGACATTCTGATGAGTTATTATAATGGCCTGTCACGGCCTTTTCTTAATCTTGCTAACTACATTACTTCAATTGCTCATGTCACAGACAAGGGACAAATAGCTTATTTTGGTGTTCTGATATTTGTATCAGGCTTATGCTGAACCTCATAAGTTTGTGAGCAGCTTAGCATACGGGGAATGCTTAAATAGGAATTATTCAAAGCAAAGTACCAGTATTCAATTGATATCAACTCTTGGACTTGAATGATTGAATTTGTCTATGTTGAAAGAAATTTCAGATTAAATCATGTTTGAAATCAACTATTGGACTAGGATCATTAAAAGAAAGAGATTCATAAAATCAAATTGGATAAATAGACTGTATTCTGATCATGTTTGAAAAAGGTGGCTAGAAAACCAGCAAGGCACAAGGTACTTTGGTGGGGCCTTGTCATCTCTTTTCACCTTTCGGTGGATCTCAATTGTGTATTATATAACCATAAAAAATGAATAGATAATGTTGTAAATTTGTAGGTCTCCTGTTTATTTTTCCTTAATCCATTTGAAAATATCTAGTCACTTAAGTCACACTAAGTATGGGATCTATGAAGCACTAAAATTTACACAGGCTTAAGTTTCTTCTACTTTGACCTTGTTATTTTTCAGTATAGTCTGTCTTAAAGTTTATCCGTCACAGATTTCTTCAGTGTTCCTTAATCTAAAGTTAAGATCGTGTTAGCCCACGTAGTACTTAGCTGTTAAATAAAATTTGGTGCACTTACCTAATATACTACTCATTCCTAATCTTTGCATGACACCTTACTCATTTTGGGTAAGATTTAGTTTTACTCATTTCACGAGCGTATTTAAGGGCTTTTGATGGTTGTATATACTATTATATCTTGTCAAAAGATTCTTTCTGAGAGAAACACACTAGATTAACCAAATCACATTTGCATTTTGTTAATGATCCTTTAAAGATGGAGTACTATTTTTTTTTTCCTCTCTTTTTTCCACTTTCCTTAGTTGAATAAGGTCATCCTCCCGGATACATACAACATAGAGAAGGTGGACTTCATCAAATTAACAATCACAACAAATGAATTGCAGATCCACAAAATTCTTTCTCCAAAATTTGAGGAGAGTGATTTATCTACTTACTGTAAATGTGTACAAGGTAATCAAGTGCTACTTCTACTGATTATCATCCTAAACTTTCTTAAGCATCTATCTTACTAGAGAAATTTTTTACCACAGATTACTTGCTACTTTCTAGTCCTACCACTGCTTTTGATTATTGTCCAAACCCTTTATACACTCCGAAGTCACAACGCAAATCATAGATCAGGTGCCCTTAGTCCAATCCAATCCAATTAGCCATTCCCATGATGAAACCAACAATCAATATCCACTACCCCTGTTATAAAAAATAAAAGACAGTCATCATAAATTTGGCCGGCTTATGCTATCTGCAAAACATTTAAGCCATTGCAGCAAAAGAAATGTACATGTATCAGTCAGTCAAATTGACATACCTAGTCCACACACTCAAGCACAAACATTTCTTGATCCGCTAACCGGCACCAAAAGCCCTGCCCTGCTACAAATGACCATTGCCCGCTTCAGAGTCACTTCCTGAAGAACTCCCCGAATCCGAATCTGCAAAAGGATCAAAATTGAGGTTTCTACCCATGATAATTTAAGAGTACAAACCACAAAACATTTAGTGGAAAGAGGTTATACCACTCGATGAGGAATCACTACCAGAACTGCTGGAGCCACTGGAACTACTACTGGCACGGCCACCGATACCACCCATATCTTTATCTTTCTCAATCTCCACAGGTGGGAAATGGTTCACCGGCATATCATCGCCAATGTCAACATCCTCATCAGCAGTATCTATCTTCTTCTGCTTCTTACCCTCAGAAGGAGGAGTTGCATCAACCTTCTCCCTATCAGGCAATTCCTGTAAATGCACACAACAAATTAGAATGTGACAAAACACTGCCAACAATGCTACATTAGACAGCAACATTATTATTCAACAGAATGAAAAAATTGACAATAAGGTTTTTACCCCATTGCCTTTGTTTGAAGGCACATTATTATTATCCATTAGCGCCTGCCGCTTAATCTTGCTCACCATCTTTTTCCAATTGGTAACCAATCGATCGAGTTCCCAGAGAGTCTCCGTGTCAACAGCCTCCATATCAAGCTCAATCTCATCCCCATCTTGCTCCAGATGCCCATTTCTCTTCCTTATGATCTGCACTACCTGTTCCATCTTCTCTGGTGGCAAAATTTGCAACCCAAGTCCTAATTTATGCTTTTCCTCAACATTCATTTCCCTCTTATTTGGATCCCTCGCCTTTGGCTTGGGCTGCTTCAAGGGCTTCACTGGAAGTGCCCGCGTTGGGGAGGGTGTGCGAACTGGTGACTGCGCTAATGGGGGATTCAAAGTGCTTGGCTGGTTAGAAGTACTAGCAGGCTCAGGCAGTGGCTCTTGACGTTTTGCTACAGGTGGAGGGATTGGAATTGGGTGATTATCTTTCTTCTTGACCCTCTCCCTTTCCCTCTCTGGTTCAACATGGTTCCACGAGCTAGCCTGTAATTCATCATCAAAACTTTTTTCATCAAACTTTTCATGTATTGGTCGATAAAGCTCCTCGAATTTTTCAAGAAGCTGCATCGCCGCGGTGTTAACATCATGGCCCTTGGGATTGTATGCCAATGCATTGTTGAACGTTAACTTCACATCAGCAGCAAAATCCGCCGGCGTAGAGTAAGCATTCTTAGCAAGTTTTGACTTCACGGTACCCAGATCCATAGGATGCTTAATTATATCAAAATAATCATGAAGATTCAACGCAGTTGCATTTACAGGAGTGTTAAAGATCCAAGTGTTAAAAATCCAACCACTTTTGTTTTTCATCAGCTTCGTCAAAATCTGACCACAAGCCTTCATCGCATCCCCAATCTCTGACTTTGATTTCTTCAATTCCCTCACCGCCGGAAAAGGTCGTTTGTTGCCGGAAACCTTCTTGCTCCCCGATTTCTTAGTAGGACCAGCACCACCGTTGTGGTTTAGCCTGGGTTTAAACTCACCTGATTCAATTCGAGTCTTAAGCTGAATAACTTGGTCGAGTTCTGATACGAGACGGTTTCTGAGCTCGTGTAGCTCCGTCTTTGTGTACGATTCGATGTTGAAAGTAACGTATTGTGAATGATTATCGTTGGATCGTCGATTGATTGAGGAAGCATCATCTGATGGCGATTGAGTTCTCTTTTTGTTACTAAATTTAGGGTTAGGGTTAGGTGCTTTACCCATGAATTCAGCTCCACCGCCTCTGTGTTGCAGCCAATTTGGTTCGTTACGGTTGGCTAATAAAGCCGACGCCATAAAATCACGAAATCACGGCTGGCCGGTGAGACTCCGGCGTATCTCCGGCATGAAATTCTCAATGCGGGTCGTACAGAACATGAATTGAATGAACACGTACGATCACGCGCAGTTTAGGGATTCACGCGCCGATTGGAAACTTCACGCGCCTCCGATGAAGAGACGATTTTCTGGATCTAGAGAGAGAAACAACGATAGAGGAGGAAAAGAGCGTGTAGGGTTTGGAATTTCGATTACCCTAATCTGAGCGAGAAAGAGAAGGGGCTTGAGCCACTTCTTAAAGGCAATGAGATCTGACCGAGGATGTTTCGGGCAGTTTGTTTTGCCCTTGATTTGTTCTAATTCTTCCATCCAACGGTTCTAGACTTGCCCGTGATACTGACCGAGAGATCTGGCATGAACGGTAAAGATCTTGATTTCGTTCCACGTGTGTGGCTTTGTACCGTTGATCGAGAGGTGGTGATGCTGGAAGTTCTCTTCGTTTTTGGGCTTGGGATTGAAAATGATTTAGAATATCAACCCGACCCGAATCGGCCCTATTGACACGTCACGAATTCATGATGACGTGGCATATTCGCATCAAACACGGCGCGCGTAGTATAGTAAAAAGAAACAATGAACGTAAACGAAAGAGGAGTTACACACTTGATTTAAGACCAATTCTTCTCCCTGTTTTTTCACTCGACCCGTAATAAAATAACACCCACCTTGGTTTTTATTTGTTTCCTTTTTTATCAACATTTATTTCTGTTTGTTTTTGTTTTGACCAAACTCACTTTTTTTTTAATCCCCATATAAATTTGAAAAACAGTTACTAGCATTATCTTAAAATAGAAATTTGATTCTTTAATGTGAGAAACAATATCCAAATTTTGGTTGAAATAATTGTCTATATTTATTATCTGATACAGTGACACACTTTGAATATTAAAGTAGAGAGAACCTATAAAAAAAAATTTGAAGACCTAGACAAATAGAGAGAGTGAATATATTTTTTTGCATTAAAATAGAGAGTGTATTAATTAGTTTTTGCGAATGTTAATTTTGTTTGACAATAATTGTTATAGATTAGTCTTTAATTATTATATTTGTTGTTTCTTATTTTTTCCCGGTTGAAGAATATCACTAAGGTCTTTATCATTTCTACATTTGTCATCTAACCTTGCTTTATCTTTTTTATCTCTCCCATGACAAATTGAATATCTAAAGTTGTGTCATATATTTAATTTTTTGCACATTTTGTTGTTTTCTCGTGGTTGTAAATGGTAACTTTGCTTATACGTAATTTTTGGTTCCTTTGCTTTGTGAGATTTAATGATATGTAGGAGGATCAAGTCTACATTAAATTTCCCCTAAAAAAAAGTCTACTTTAAATTAGTCTTCCAGAAAGTCTACAGCTGAAATGATTGAAAAATCTCATTAGAAAGGAATATAAGTGTCGTTAGTTTTATGCAAGGCAACATTCTATATAAGAATTTTACAAGACATATTGTCATCAAACGACCAAGGCTTAAATATAGAATCACTTATCTTTTGAGAGGTCACTTGATTGAGAGTTATCTTTTTAACATAACGAAACTCAGTTCGAGACCCGGTACCTAGAGAAAAGAAGACTTAAATATGGAATCATTGTTGTAAATACAAGTGTTTAGGTTTTAACTCTTGTGAATTTTTTTTTGTACGAATTGAGTATCTTCTGAGTGCAACAATAAAAATTAATCTCTCAAACCGAATGTAATGGATGACAAAACTTTCTCTAAAGATTTAACGTTGTTGCATTTTTACTATTGAATTCGAATTTAGAATCTCTAATTAAAATGGAATGGTACCATCTCCCATTCATTCAAATGCTCATGGATAAAATAAAATAATAGTTGTTCTCTAAATTAGCTTTCCTATAAAAAAAAAAATGTAAAAAGTTTCAAGAAATGAAATAGTTTACAGATTTTAGTTAATCATTCTTCTAATTTTTGTCGCTTCTTTAAGACTAAGCACAATTAGTGATACCAACTGTGTAATATACATTACCTTAGAAACATTCTCCTATGTATTATAGATTGCGTTAGATAACTTTATTCATAAGTAGGGCCGTTCCTAAAATTTGTAGTGCTATGGACGAATTAACAGAATTATGTCCTTTTAATTATTTGAATGTATTTTTTCTTGTATTTTTTATTGCAAAAGATTCATTCATAATCAAGGTTCTTTAAAAACATATTTTCAATATAATTAATCAAAGCAATTTAAAAAGAAATATATCTACGTAGTACTAATTACTACATAAAAATAATAATTTTGGTGCCCCTATAAAAATGATGCCCTGGGCTCCCGCCCCTTGAGCCCGCCCTCAGGGCCACCCTTGTTCATAAGTTTGTGTATTTTATAAAAGCTTATAGTATTTCTTTCATAATGGGAACCTCTATTTCTATTAGGCATGGCAATGGGGCGGGGTGGGGACGAGTTTTGTCATCCCCGTCCCCATCCCCTAATCTCATTTACTTACCCGTTACCCTACCCATATTCAACGGGGATGAGAAATTGAATCTCATCCCCGTCCCCAACGTGTTCGGGTATTCCTGCCTCATCCCCGTCCCCGCAGTGAATAAATTTTTTTGATAAAAAAAATAGTTTTTTTAAGCTTCAATGACAATATTGTAGTGCATTATCCAACAATTTGCGTCCATTTTAACATTTACTTACCGAATAATTCGGTTGCTCCTTTAACTATCAATGAAAGTT